>Ga0111539_10000639_pt1 | contig 45247 bp, 35 predicted proteins | sample RhiMethybrSRZTD1_FD_79667 | JGI IMG/M metagenome (GOLD analysis project Ga0111539, IMG submission 79667) | Populus rhizosphere microbial communities from Tennessee, USA - Rhizosphere MetaG P. TD hybrid SRZTD1 (version 2) (version 2) | ecosystem: Host-associated > Plants > Roots > Rhizosphere >... | reverse complement strand
GATCTCGTTTTCGGAAATGTCCGTGCCTGGCATTCTTCCTGTAATCAGAAAGTAGATAACGACCCCCAACGCGAATAAGTCGTCGTCAAAGGGTGATCGAGATTCGCTCGACGAAGATCGTTTGGGAATGAATCCGGGTGTCCCCCAGGTCGCGCGCTTGCGGCGGCGCACAGGATACGAGCTTTCAAAATCGAGAGACCGTAGTTTTTTTCCCTGCACAAGGATCAGGTTTCCCGGTTTGCAGTCTCTCCAAACCCAACCGGCCCGATGTATCTGGACCATAAACTCAGCCAACTGGATTGAAAGTTCCAAAACACGACGCATGGAGAGTCGCCGGCTTTGTTTCCTGAGGAACGCAAGCAGACTTTCACCGTCGATGTACTCAGTTACCAGATAGTAATGTCCCGCAAGTTGAAAAGAACTATAGACCAGAGGCACATCAACTCCCCGCTCGCGCAATAAAGAGAGTGTTCTTTCTTCCTGCTGCACTCGGCGCCGTCCATCGCGGCCATCCCAGCCTATCTCACCGACCCTCCTGCCTTCCTTGAGAAGACAAAAACGTGGCGGCGAACTGGTGAGATCGATGGCCTGATAGACGCCGCCTTTTCCTCGCTGAGACAAGGCGCGAACTACGCGAAAGGAATCCTTTAGCGGATTGGGTACTGCGGCAGTTCGTCGTCGCGGGGGAAAAGGATCTCGTACCCAATCGGGGTGCTTTCCTCCATACAAGCAAAGATCCGGAACAAGATTTCCTTTTGGATCCTTAATAGCGCGCACTACATTTCCTTCGACCTCAAGTTCCATTTCAGCAAAACCGCCGTAGCGATAGTACACATTGCTATTTGGACTGAAGCGATTGTCGAAAGGAACCGCGGGCGCGGCAAAGCGTCTGGTTAACTTGTCAAGCAGGAGCGCTAATCTCACGGCTTCCTGATCAGTCTGCGGGTAGATGGTGATGACTTTGCCAATCTGGCTGTAAGCGTAGTGAATACCCGAGTTCAACTGGCTGACTTCGTGAAGTGAGCGTGGTGCTTTGAACTGCACCTTATGAGCCATGAGGACTGGCGCGATCTTTTTCAGAACCTTATGAGCATTGAGAATCGTTGCGGAGATATGAAGCTTCCATCCTTGTTTGCTCGCTCGAGGATTTGAGGCGCGATAGTATCTCCAGATGGAACCTTCGGGAGCGACGGGGAGGTATTGAGCGCAGAGCTCGAGCCATTGTGCCGATAGCTCTTGTGAAGTTTGCACTGCGCTCAAGTATCACACCTCAATTATTAATTACTTGGTCACAGGGTTCTAGCCCGGATTGCAGCCCGTGTCCGGATCTGTCAAACCGGTGTCGATGCTCGCTACATTCTCCTCGAAGTGATCTTTACTAAAGTCACCGCACATTCCGTTGGAGACCATGTAGGCCCTGTTTTTGTTGAATACCCCGTTGGCCGCATCGGTAGCGGTGAGCCGGGCGATCTGGTCTTCATTGACGCCGTTTTGGTCCTTGTCGCAAAACTGTTCCATGTAGATCCGCCAGGCCTTGGATTGAATTCCTCCGAGTACTGCTGCTTCGGCCAGGAGCTGGTTGTCTTGTGCTACCTGAACACTTGCCAGGATCTCCGCTTTTCTTCTTAGAACATTGTCGATAATTTTGGGCATTTGAGATTCCTTTCATTGGGATTTAGGGATTAGGTCCATACACCTGCAAGTTGAAAGAGGTGCCTTAGTTTGAAGACGCCGGGGGTTGGCGGAAGCGTCGGTTTCCAGTTGGGTTCGCTTAGGATGGAGTCCTCACTCCACCGAATGAGTCCAATCAAAACTTCCGCGACGATAGTGCTGCCTACTTCTCCGAGAACACCGTTTTGAGACGCCTCAGCAAGAATGTAGTACCAGAGCGGAGTTCGTTCATGCAGTTTGAACTCCTCGAGTACTTTCCTTTGCGCGGCAGTTGAGACATCGAGAATTTCCTCTTTGCTCATAGGCGTGAAGCCACAGGCCGCCGCCACACTTTGTCCGGTTGGAATTCTCAGGAGGTACCCGCGCAACAGATTTCTCACTGCCAGATTTTTCTTGACTCCAGTAAGAGTATCGCCAGACTTGTCAACCAGACTTGCGAGCGGATCTACGAGCAGCGTATCGATCTTTCGCGCAAAATTGCCGTTGCTCCCCACGAAGTTCTTCCACTCGATAATCCATTGCTCAGGGATGCGCCCCACGCTCGGATCGAGTCCGAAGAACCGGGGTATAGAAAACAGATCGAAGAGCGTGGCTGCATTTTCTCCTCTAAAGTTGACGTTGTAGTCATAACTTGGCCGAACCATGCTATGACCAAATCTAAAGGCGCCGGCGCTGAATTCCAGTGGCATAAAGAGCCGGCACATCGAAGGACGGAAGAACCGGTTTCCATAAGTTAGGATTTCATCGATGATTTCGTTTCTTGCAATCCTTCTGAGGTAATCGTCAATGATGAGCCACTGATAGTGTTGTACCAGCGTTCTCTTCGCCTGGTTGAATGACATGCCTTGACCCACAATCGCGTTGTGTGCCCGCAGAAACGCAACGTGCATCTGGGAAACTATTAGGTTCTCGTCGTTCCGCGCGTCTCCAATCAAAGCCTCTCGATCGGTGTCTGGATTGTCGGGCGTTGCGATACTGCGTGGAACGTCGTTATTGATGTCAGTATTAGGCGGACGTACTCCATCAATCTTCGTTCTACTTCCGGGAAGAACCTTCGTGTCACTCGCGAAAGCTACAGTTCCCACCGTTAACCTGGAACAATTTCGCGGTATCTGTTCGCCTTCTGAGGTGACGCCATAGACACTATCCAGGTCGAGTGTCGGTGATCTGCGGTTTTTTATATTGTCCAAAACCTGGCCGAGACCGAGTGGGTTCAGTTCGGCATCGTCAAGGTTTGCAATCTCATCCGACTGCAACTCCATCGTAATGTCATGGTCCACGAACTGGCCGAAATAGGTGTAGGCAGCCGGTATGTTCGACTCTCGTTCCTCATCGGTTCCAGGTTCACTCATTTGGTCACCAAGCTTTTTTAATCCTTCTACCGTGCGAGCTTCAGGTGAAGAATCAAGCAAAGCCGAAGGATCGCTTTGAAGGTTCTTGAACATGTAGTCGTAGGGAGTAAACGAATACATTTTCAAGGGTGCGGAAGAGATAGAGGTGTGTTTGGACAGCTCTTTAATTTGTTTAAGTGTTTCCTCCAGGCGGCCAAGAGAAACTCGTTCACAGTGCTGAGATCGGGGCATCAGTCTTCTCCTTTTCGAAGAATAGGAAACGAATTTAGGCGCTTCTTTCGAGAACCGTATTCATCGTTGAACGAACCAAACGGGTCTTAGATGTATCAAGAAATTAGGAATTGTTTCTGGCAACCGAAAAGGGGCGAGCTTCGTCTCAAGCTGCAAGAAGTCTTCATTAGTAACGTTCCTCTAGCCGCAAGATAAACCGCGTCTCCCCGAATCTCGCGGGTGTTGTTCAGTCAAACGGGTGTTATCGGAACAATTAGGTCTCCCTGCCGTCTAACCAGTAGTCTCCCTATGGTCCATTTCCCAATGCGGCTCCAGGCTGTTCTCTTCCAGCCGGGCTTTTTCCAAGGAGTACGACAATGAAGTCAAAACACTTAATCACAATCGCGTTTCTCTCTCTTCTGATCGGTCTCCCTTTAGGACTCTTCATCAACGCCACGGGGCAGAATTCCTCAAAACCACAGCAGCAAGTTGCTTCGTCAGACTACAGGCTCTCCGGTCCCTATACTCACGGAAATTTGACGGTGTTTCTGGTGCATGGGAAAGACCTTACTAACAAGACCTTTCTCACTCTTCAGGAAGCTCTCGCACAAAAGAAAGTGCGAGTTTATGAAACAAAGGACGTGAACGAACTCGCGATTAGAAATCTGTCCAACCAGGACATCTACGTGCAAGCGGGCGATATCGTTCGCGGCGGTGAACAGGACCGGATGATCTCGGTCGATTTTATCGTGCCGCCGAAATCGGGACGCATGCCGATCGCGGCGTTTTGTGTCGAGTCAGGCCGCTGGAGTAAACGTGGAAACGAAGAAGCGGGAACTTTCAGCAGCTCTGAAAACTCAGTTGCGTTAAAGGATCTGAAACTTGCTGCAAAACGGGAAAACTCCCAACAGGCGGTTTGGAAGAACGTAAGTCTCGCACAAGAGAAGTTGAGCCGCAACATTAACGCACGGGCGGCAGACATTGCGTCGGAGTCGAGTTTTGAATTGACAGTCGAAACACCAAAAGTAAAAGAGACAACCGCGGCTTACCTCAACGCGCTTTCCGGAGTCGTGCACAGCAAGAACGACGTGATCGGATATGTCTTTGCGATCAACGGTCACATCAATAGCGCGGATGTGTATGCGTCGCGCGCTCTGTTTCTCAAATTGTGGCCCAAGCTACTTAAAGCCAGCGCCGTAGAGGCAATTGCCGAGTTGAACAAAGACGTCGAAGTGAAGCCGATCGCAAGCGAGACAGTCGAGACCTTTCTGGCAGAGTCAGAGAAGCCGAGTGCGTCCGCAAAAGTAGTGACGAGACGCGTGAAGATGGTGACGCGAGAAGACGACAACAACATCTTCTTTGAAACTGTAGATAGTTCGCAAAAGGATGGCTGGGTCCACCGGAATTACATCAAGAAACAATGAATGACCAATCCGAGTTTTTGGTCATGTTGATCTGATTCAAAAAAAATCATGGCGAGCGACCTGTTCACTCAGTCGCTCGCCATCCCGTTATGAGGACATGCACACAGCATGCAGTCGTGAGAATTCGGTCGCGCGTGGGGTATGTTCTTAGCGACGCTTACAATTGTTATGACTTTAGATCGGCAAACATTTCGAAATATTTTTTCGAGGTGAAGTTAGTGAGGACTTACTCGATAACACGGAAAGAATAATTGTCAATGAACTCGTCTGCACCTGAATCCAAAACGCCACTCAGTTTCACCTTGTAGTCGCCTGGGCTGAGCATTTCTCCGGTAACGGTAAACGGCACAACGTGCTGTTCACCCTTTGCCTCGATCCTCAGTTTGTCAGAGACTTTTAGTGACTTGTTTTCGCGAAACAGTTCCGATTTGTAATTTCGAAAAGTAGCGTTCTTCAATTCCAGTTCGAGTTTGACCTCGGCTCCTTGAGGAGACACGATCACTCGCCATGCATTCGAACTCTCTGTTCCGGCAGAACCGGGCAGCAGCGTAATGGTCACCACACGAGGGATCGTTTGCTGAACCACACCTGCGGCTTCTCGTTTATTCACGAGTCCTCTGACAAAAATTATCCCGGCACAGCCAAGGATTGCGGCAAAAATCCCCACCCACGCCCAGCGGCGAGTTCGGGTCTGTGGAAGAGAGAAAGATTGAGCTGGGATTGCAGGCTCCTCGGTGAGGTTAATGTGTGAATGCGCGTACCGTTGCAGGAGCTTGCCAAAGCGCAGGTTCTTTTGCCGTTCGGCAGTGATCAGGAAGTGGCTCTCAAACTGCTGTCGCTCGAGCGCCGACAAATCACCCGCCACATACTGATCGATCAACTCCTCTTCAACTACCAAAAGCTCTTCGTAAACGCCAGGCTCGGTCAAAATTCTTTCTTCGAACTGCGTCGTGTGATCCGTGTCTAAAGTGCCCAACAGAAACTCACGCATCTCTTGTCTTGCGATTTCGAGGTTCAATGTTTACCTCTCCGGGCGACCGTTCGCCCCTAATCTTAATGACTGAAAACGACCGGTTATTTCATTAGAGGGAGCCTTGGATGCATTTCTCGATACATTCTTTCAGGGCCACTCGAATCCGATAAACTCTTATTCGCAACGCGTTTAATGAGATCCCCAGCTCGTCAGCCAATGCCTTGCGCCGTTCTGCCTGAGTTCGCCCTTTAGCTCCATACTCCCTGAGCAGCAAGGCTCGATCCTCTTCGCTGAGCCGCTCAATACAGCGTTCCAGGCAGCGATATTCGAGTTCGGCGCGTCCCGCATCAGGCGGGGGCGGTGGAGACTGAGGTGGTTTTCGCCTCATATACTCCAGCAAAAGCATTTTCGCCACACCGAAAAAGTAGAGCGCGGGGTCGCCCCTGAATTCGCCTTTGATGTCCTTGATTTTGCGCGTGACGCGATTGATTGTCTCGTCGGCGAGTTCTTCGGCGTCCAGGCATCCGCGACCAGTGAAGATCTTGATCAGACTACTTCGAATCTGCTCGTACTTGATGCCGGCTTGTTCTCGATCGGAATCAAGCCAATCAAGCAACTCATCGAAATCCTCTTGCGAGAGAGACCAATTCTTATTCATCAGGTGGCGTGGGAGCCCTGGGATACTCCGAAGGATCGTAAGGACGTACTAAGACTCGCAGACAGTTAGCTCATAGTGTGGAGTATGTCAACAACTAAAAATCGATCCGATGTGGAAAATTGCCGCACCTATCCACAGATTACGCAGAATCGGCGTAATCTGCGGATGGCTGTTAGCGGGTGATCTTGGTTGAGTAGAGGATTCCGTACATCGCGTCTTTGTGACGCTCAAAGTCCTTGCCCTGGGTAGCGAGCATGAGATTGATCCCTTGTACCTGGCCAAGGTACTTGCGGTAGGCGAGCCATTGCAGCCGTCGGGAATCGTCCGGATGTTCCGGATTGGCTTCACGAAACTGCACGCCTGTAATCCCGTCGATTTCGAGCCATCTCACTTCATCTACTTCACCATTTTTGGCGCGGCTCTTTGCCTGATCATATGCAGCATCAGTGGCAGCCTCGACCGGAAAACTCTCATCCATCGGCGAAATGCTGACGATCAAATTCGCCGCATCGCCACCGCCAGGGGAGCGCCACATAAACGACTTCGACTCGTTTTCTGATTGGGTCCAATTTGGTGGAACGGTCCAGGACATGCCCTGCCGGTCCCACTTTGCTTGTTGTCCACCGGCAAGCGCCGCAGTCTGAGCAGCGGTCGGCTGAGCGTGTTCGGCAGATCGTGAGCTCGAACTACTCGAACCGGATGAACCGGAATTTGAACCGCTTTTTCCGTGGAGTTTCTCGGAAAGATTACACAGGGAAAGTGCGCACCCTAGCAGGAGCAGGACCAGAATGTGTTTCATGTCGCAGTCTTCTAGTCGAAAAGGCGAGGCGAAGTCAATACTTTTGGCGAATGTATCCAGTGCCCCATCTTGTTAATCCTGAAAATCTTGTTAATCCTGTGAAACTAACTTTTCGACGGAAAGTTTCTAACGGGATTGGCAAGATTTTCAGGATTAACAGGATAGCCCGTCGTCGTGTTATCCTGTCTACCTTCCCTCCTTAATCACCCCCTGACGATTAACGCGCGTAAGCGCTAACTCTTCGGAGATGCCCATATGAAAAATACCGACGTCAGACCGCCGGTCATTGTGCTTGTAATAGCTATTTCAATCGTCGTTATTGCAGCGAGTGGTTGTACGCGTGGTCCAGCGGCTAATGCCAACATAAACACGAATACAAACGTCAACGTAAACGCTAATACGACTGGCGCAACAAACATCAATGCCAGCACCGCTCCTTCAACCATTGCCGCACGCGAACCGGAAACCTACCGTGCGACGATTGTCTTTAGCGCCGAAACCGAAGGAGGAGACAAAGCAATCGGTATCCCGACTCTGTCTGCTGAAGTTGCCAAGAGCGGAAACGACCGGCGACTATCTTTCAAATTGCCGGACGGATCGGACCTGGTCTATCTCGAGAAAGCCGGCGTTCAATACGGAATCGCTCCGGCTCGAAAACAGTATGCCGAGTTGACGCCCGAAGCCACCGGTTTTCAAATTCACAAGCTGATGACTCCGGGACAACTGGTCGCGTACCTCGATAGACTTCAAGGCATCGAATTCGTCGGCGAAGAACCACAGGCAGGCAGGACCGCTCTGAAGTATCGCTACGCGAAGACCGCGCAAACGCAGACCTCGGCAGGGGAAGTCAAAACCGAATCGTTTGTCTACGTCGACAAAGACACCGGCCTTCCGCTTCGCGCGGAACTTTTTAGTGAAGCCAGTGGTAATGTTCAGGGAGTAAAGGGCGCCAAGGTAGTCGCTGAAATGCAGAACATCCAGACGACCGTTGATCCGAGTCTTTTTGAAATACCAGCGGGCATGAACAAAGTTCCCGAGGCACAGGTGAGAGCTCAGGTGAACGCAGTGACGAACACAGTGGCCGCAGTGCTGAGAACTCTGCTGATGAATATGAACTCAACGCCGCCGCCGTCACCAACAGCATCGCCAACTGCATCACCGGCGACGAGTCCGAGTCCAACACAGTAAAGGTAAACAGATGAGATACGTTGTCATACTCCTCCTTGGAATTTTACTTGGCGCCGGCGTCGCGGTCTTTTTTCTTGGCACGCCATCGGCGAAAGCGCTGCCCGGACAGCCGGTCCAGGCTCCGAACCAGGGAGGGAATCCACCGGGCACGGTGGTCGTGGCTCTGGAACAGAGTTTTGTCGACGCCGTGCTCGCGACAACATTCAATGGGCTCGGTACTCCGACGTTTCAGTTGGGCCAGACGCAAAACGGCGTCGAGCGCGTGGAGAACGCGGCACTGCAGAGTGGTTGTACAAACATGATTACTCTTTTGCCGGAAGGAAGTGGCGCGAAGACCGGCGTGCAGTTTCGCAACGGCAACATCAACGCGCCGCTCGCGTTTACGGGGAGCTACAATCTCGCCGGCAGTTGCATGCAGTTCAAAGGCTGGGCGCAAACCAGTATCAAGTTGTCTTTCGATCAGGAGAAGCAGACTGTTTTCGGCTACGTAAATGTTGACGGTGTGAATCTCGAAGGCGTGAATCCGATCGCGAATAACTTTGTCACTGTGTTTGTGCAGGGCGCGATCAATCAGAAAGTGAATCCACTTATCTTAGTGAGCGAACCGCAGCTCTCTTTGATGATTCCGGTCAAAGCCAGCAACGGCGCTGTCAAGGCGCGCGCGAAAGACGTGCGCGCCGAGATTCTCGACGGTTCACTCAAACTCTATTTGACTTACGAGTTTAGTGGGGTGAAGGGTCAGGGAACATAATCCACAGATTACGCAGATGGTTTTTGATCGTCTGCGTAATCTGTGGCTGGCTTTGCAGACGTGGCTAAAAGTCTTTGTCGCTCGAAGTGCTCGGCAATCTCTTCCGCCGTCTTCCGTCCAACGAAAGGTATCAATTCGTTAACTCCTGCGCGCGAGATGCGTTGAATCGAACCAAAGTGGCGCAACAGTCTTCCTTTGCGTTTATCTCCGACACCGGGAATCGCCGTCAGTTCCGATGTGAAGTCTCGCAATTCGCGGCGCTTGCGGTGATAGGTAACTGCAAAACGGTGCGTTTCATCGCGCACCATTTGCAGCAGACGAAGTATCAGCGAGTGTGAGTCGAGATAGATCGGCTCATCTTCGCGACCTTTCATCAGCAGATATGCAACGTCGTTGTGTCGTTGCGGCGGTTTGACGATGCCGACCATCGGAATGGCTTCAAGACCGAGCTCACTCATCGCACTCGCTGCTGCGTTCAGTTGCGCTTTACCACCATCGATCATGATCAGATCGGGCAGCGGTTTTCCTTCTTCGAGTAGTCGCCGGTAACGCCGCGTCACGACTTCATTCATAGAGGCAACGTCGTTTGCTCCTGCAACGGTTCTTATTCTGAATTTGCGATACTCTGACCGGTTCATCTTGCCGTTATCGCAAACAACCATACCGGCAACATTCTCGGCGCCCTGAATATGCGAAATATCAAACGACTCGATGCGCGCGGGAAAGTGCGGCAGCTCGAGTGTTTCCTGGAGCTCCTCGAGCACACGCTTCATGTCCGGTTTGAGCACTCGGAAGCGCTGTTCAAAAGCAAGCTTGGCATTCTTGTCGACGAGATCGATCATGTCGCGCTTCTCGCCGCGTTGTGGATCGAAGATTTTTACACGACGGCCTTTTCGTTTCGTCAATGCTTTCTCGAGCAACTCGCGATCCGTGAAATCAACCGGCACGTAAATCTCACGCGGCACGTAATCGGATGCGTAGTATTGCGAAAGCACGTCGCTCAGAAACTCCGCCGGATCGAACGCATCTTCAGGCAAGTCTTCCCAGAAGAATTCGCGTCGCCCGACGATGTTTCCCTCACGCATCGTGAAGAGTTGCAGCGCGAGACGTTGGCCTTCACGGTAGTAACCAAAGATGTCGACGTCGCTTTCGGAAGTGGTGGCCATCTTCTGCTGTTCCGAAAGTCTGATGACAGTCTTGCGCAGATCTCGATACTTCGCGGCGAGCTCGTAATGCGTCGCATCCGATGCTTCGAACATGCGCGACTCCAGTTCGTCCGCGAGCTCTCTGTTGCGACCTTCGAGAAGGAGTCTTACGTCGCGCACTGCTTCCTGATACTGTTCCGGCGTGCACAGTCCCTTGACGCACGGGCCAAGGCAACGTTTGATGTGATACTCCAGACACGGTCGCGGTGCCTTACCGTCAATCTCGATGTCGCACGTGCGCAACTGGAACGTACGGTTGATCAAATCGATCGTTCTGCGCGCGAGACTTGCCGGTAGGAACGGACCAAAGTAGAGTGCACCGTCACGTTGAATACGACGTGTGATCACCACTTTTGGAAACGGCTCGTTGATGGTGAGTTTCAGGTGCGGATACGACTTGTCGTCCTGAAGCTTGATGTTGTAACGCGGCTTGTGCTGTTTGACGAGCGACGCTTCCAGGATTAATGCTTCAACTTCGTTGTCGGTAACAATGAACTCGAGGTCTGCGATCTGCCCGACGAGAGCGTCAGTTTTCCGGTCGAACGGGCGAGCCCGAAAGTAGGAACGAACCCGACTGCGCAAATTCTTTGCTTTTCCGACGTAGATCACCTTTCCGGCGGTGTCTTTGTGCAAATAGACGCCGGGCGAGGTCGGAATTTCCTTGAGTTTCTCTTCGATATTCACTTTGGTCAGATGCTATTTTAGCTGAGGAGAATGCAATTTCCACTTAAGGCGCCTGCCGATAAACCGTTTGATGCAGTTGGCTTTGGACTCAACGCCGTCGATCACCTGATCGTGGTGCCGGAATATCCTGCCTTTGATACAAAGATGCGGCTCATTGATCACAAGCAATCAGCCGGAGGCCAAACTGCAACCGCGATGGTTGCGCTACGCCGGCTGGGACTGAAAACGGCATATGCCGGACGTTTTGGATCGGATCAGGCGGGCCTCTTTGGCTACCAGACATTAAAGGACGACGACGTTAACGTCGACTTCGCGGAAATCGTTGAAGGTGCGCGAAACCAGATTGCGTTCATCACGATCGACGCGCGCAGCGGCGAGCGGACAATCGTTTGGGATCGCGACGAGAGACTCGCGTACAAGCGTGAAGAAGCGCCGCCTGGCTTCGGATCACTTGGAAAGGTGTTGCACCTCGACGCTCACGATCCGCCTGCATGCGTTGCAGTAGCGCAAGCTGCGCGTGAAAGCGGAACGATCGTTTCCGCCGACATTGACAACGTTTACGAAGGATTGCCCGAACTCCTGCCATTGATCGACATCATGATCGGCTCGAAGGAGTTTCCGCGACGGGTGACCGGTGTTACCGACCCGCGCGCCGCACTCGTGGAGTTGAAGAATCGTTTTGGTTGTGCGCTCGTTGGCATGACGATCGGCGCCGAGGGTGCGGTGATCTATCACGATGGCAGTTTCATCGAATCGCCGGGATTCGAAGCTCCCGGTGGTTGCAAGGATACAACCGGCGCCGGCGATGCCTTTCATGCGGGATTCCTCTACGGCTTTCTCAACGGCGAAGACATCGAGACAAGCCTGAAGTTCGGCAATGCCGTCGCCGCAATCAAATGCAGCGCCCTCGGCGCCCGCACCGCATTGCCAACCAAATCGGAACTCGATGCTTTTTTGACCCCGTCCACCGAACTGTAGGGGCGGCCCTCCGTGGCCGCCCCTGCGTTGGATAAAACGATCGTCGAAAGAACCGCCGCCTCTCGCGCGGCAAAGACCAACCTCCGAAGCTTGAATGTCTGACAAAGGGGCGGCCACGGAGGGCCGCCCCTACAGTTACGCCCTGATCGGGTTATAATCCCGGCGCTAATCCGTAGCCCTGAACCTCAAGAGGAAAAAATGAAAGTTATCTTACTGGGAGTTAGCCTGCTTCTCTTAACGCTTGTAATCCCGCCGCAATCAGCCGCCGACATCGTTTTCAAGAACGGCAACGTCTACACCGCGAACGACAAGTCAGCGAAAGCCCAGGCGATCGCAGTCAAAGGCGACAAAATCGTCTTCGTCGGCACGAATGAAGCCGCGCAGAAATTCGTCGGCACAAACACGCGCGTTATCGATCTGAAAGGCAATACAGTCCTGCCGGGATTTACTGACGCACACCAACACCTTTCCGGCGTCGGCCAGCGCGAAATGACTCTCAACCTCGAGGGCACCACCAGCCTCCAGGATCTTCTGGCAAAAGTGAAAGCACGAGTGGACCAGGCGCAACCCGGCCAATGGATTACCGGGCGTGGCTGGATCGAGACGCACTGGGAACCGTCTGTCTTCCCAACGCGTTGGGACCTCGACACAGTGTCGCCTAACAATCCGGTGATTCTCGGCCGCGCCGACGGTCACGGCGCCGTCGCGAACAGCGCCGCACTAAAACTCGGAGGAGTCGACAAGTCCACTCCAAATCCCTTCGGCGGTGAGATCTCAAAAGACAAGAACAGCGGCGAGCCAAACGGCATGTTGCTCGACAGTGCACAGGGACTGGTCCGTAGACGTGTTCCGCCAACCACACGAGCAGACGAAGAACGTGCTGTCGAGCTCGGCGTAAAGAGAGACATCGAACTCGGCTGGACGCAGATTCAGGACGCGGGCGGCAGTTTCGCCGACGTCGATATCTTCAAAAAACTTTACGCGGCGGGAACGATCAAATTACGAATCTACAAAGCGGTCTATGGACCAGGACCAAATGCGTCTCGTCTGATGAACGAAGGACCAACTATCGGTGCTTTTGGAAACCGTTTGACTGTCCGGACGATCAAGGTGGTTTCTGATGGCGCGCTTGGTTCCCGTGGGGCCGCGTTGCTTGGACCATATTCAGACGCTCCTGCCACTTCGGGCTTCCTGACGGTAAAAGTCGAAGAGTTGCGGCCGATGCTGGTAGAGGCTTTGCGCAAAGGCATTCAGGTCGAAACACACGCGATCGGTGACAAGGCGAACCGTTTCATACTCGACGAATACGAAACGGCGTTGAAAGCTGTACCTGCATCAGAACGAAAGGTTGCCGAACCACGCTGGCGTGTCGAGCATGCGCAGATAGTCAATCCGGCCGACATTCCGCGTTTTGCGAAGCTCGGCATCATTCCGTCAATGCAGCCATCGCATGCGATCGGCGATCTATTCTTCGCACCCAGTCGACTCGGCATCGAACGTCTGGCGGGCGCGTATGCATGGGAGAGTTTCATCAAGTCAGGCGTGGTCGTTCCGGGCGGATCTGACGCGCCGGTTGAACGCGGCGAACCCATGATCGAGTTTTACGCAGCCGTCGCGCGCAAAGATCAGAAGGGCTTTTCCGGCGAAGGATGGCATCCGGAAGAAGCCGTGACTCGCGAACAAGCACTGAAGATGTTCACGATCTGGCCCGCTTACGCGGCGTTTGAAGAGAAGCTGCGCGGCACGATTGAAGTCGGAAAACTCGCAGACTTTACGATCCTGTCGGCTGACATCATGACGATCCCCGCGCCGGAGATATTGAAGACGTGCAACGTGATGACGGTGATCAACGGCGAGGTCGTTTATGAAGCTTCTTAGGTCGAATCAATGAACTATAAATTCATTGGCAGTTTAGTCATCGTCGTTCTTTTGTTATGGCTAAGCTGCACTTCATTGGCCCAATCGCAAACTCAAACGGTCATTCTTCACGTTCGTGTAACCGATCCCGACTACAAGCCTGTCCTCGATGTACCGCAAGATAGCTTTCAGATTACAGAGGACGGCGTTCCTCAAAAGATCACGCTGTTTATGAACAAGGAGATTCCGCTCAGTTACGGTTTGTTAATCGACGCCTCTGGTTCAATGCGTTCGCAGATTTATCAGGTGTTGGAGGCCGGGGGAAGAATTGTGTTGAGCAATAGACCGTCTGACGAAACCTTCATTATCCGGTTTGTCAGCAGTGACAAAATACATGTTGAGATGGAAACAACCTCAAACAAAACGGCATTGTTGAAAGCTCTCGAGGGTTTCTATGTAGAAGGTGGAGCATCGGCCATTGTGGATGCTGTTTACCTGGGTGCGGAGAAGTTGGCGGAACAGAAAGACGGTGGCGAGTTACGGCGTCGTATTCTGATCCTCGTGACTGACGGCGAGGACCGAGTCAGCTTTTACAAACAGGACCAGTTGTTTCAACTATTGAATGCGAACAACATTCAGGTCTTTACCATCGCCTTCACAAAAGACCTGCAGTCCGGCAGCCGCGACAAAGCCATGAAGTTGCTGACGCGGCTGGCGCTTGATACAGGCGGGCGCACCTATTTCCCAACTTCAAAAACAGATATGGAGCGGATTGCCGGTGAGATTATCAACGACATAAGAATGCAATACGTGATTGGTTACGAGCCGTCGAGTGATAATTCACGTCAGGACTTTCATAAAGTTCTGGTGTCAATCGCTGAAAACCCAAATCAGGAAAAGCGCGTTGCAATCACGCGCGTGGGTTATCAGGGTCGAAAAAAGTAAACCTCATTACAACCGCAGAGGAGAGCGACCAACATGCCAAACCTCAATAAGGATCGTCGTGATTTTCTTTCGTTGGCCGGCAAGAGTCTTGGACTAGCGGCACTCGCCGTCCCAACGGTGGGCGCGCTTCTGAAAGAAGTCGAAGCCGCGACAAAGAGTGTTGCACATCTGACCCCGGAACAAGTCGCGATGGACGAAGACTACTGGTCGGTCATCCAGAATTCGTTCACGGTCACGCGTGGCATCGTGAATTTGAACAATGGTGGTGTCTCGCCGAGTCCGCGCATCGTCACCGAAGCGCTCGTTCGTTATATCTGGCAGCAGGAAGACGCCACGGCTTACACGATGTGGCAACTGCTCGAGCCGCAGTCCGAAACTATTCGCACCGGTTTGGCTGAGATGTTTGGTTGCGATCGCGAAGAGATTGCGATCACGCGGAATGCATCCGAGTCGCTCGAGATCCTTTTGATGGGAATGGATTTCAAACCCGGGGACGAGATACTCACCACAACGCAGGATTACCCGCGCATGTTAACTACATTGCGACAGCGCGAGCGCCGTGAAGGTCTCGTACTGAAGATGGTGAAGATCCCGATTCCACCAAAAGATCTGAACGAGATCACGGCGGCTTTCGAGAAAGGAATCACCAGTCGAACGAAACTCATTCTCGTTTCACACCAGGTGAACATCACGGGCCAGATCACGCCGGTGAAAGCGATCTGCGAACTGGCGCGTGCAAAGGGAATCGAGACGGTTGTCGACGGTGCACATTCCTATGCGCAGTTTGACTTCAAGCAGAAGGATCTTGGCTGCGACTATTTTGGTACGAGCTTGCACAAGTGGCTTTACGCGCCGAAAGGCAGCGGCTTGTTATTTGTGAAGCGCGACAAGATCGAGAAGATTTGGCCGCTGATGGCAGCCGAGACGAAGCAAGCCAACGACATTCGAAAGTTCGAGGAGATCGGCACACACTCGGCAGCGCCACGGCTCGCGATCGGCGAGGCGTTGCTGTTTCACAATGGCCTCGGCGGTAAACGCAAGGAAGCGCGACTGAGATACCTATCGCGCTACTGGATGAACCGTTTGAAAGACGTACCGAAAGTTAGCTTCAATACGTCGTTTGATCCGAACCAGTCGTGTGCCATCGCGAATGTAAACATCGCAGGCATCGAGCCCACGGCCATCGGCAGTTATCTCTTCAACAAGCACCGCATCTTCACGACCCCCATCGTCCACGAGGAATTCAAGGGAATCCGCATCACCCCGAACGTCTACACCACGCTCGGCGAACTCGACCGCTTCTGTAACCTGATGGAATCAATCGCCCGGAACGGCCTCCCAACGTAATCCGTATACATCTGTGTAATCCGCGGCAAATATTGCTAGAATGCTTGCGGCCAGGGAGGTCCGTACCGGACAAATGGAAGTCTTACTCGCAGAGGAATTCGGGTTTTGTTTTGGCGTCGAACGTGCCGTCGAGATGGTGGAGGAGGCGGTCGAAGAAGGGGTGCGCCCGATTCGCTCCCTTGGACCACTGATTCACAACGCACAGGAAATGGAGCGACTCGGCGCCCGTGGCGTTTCGACGATCGATTCACCCGAAGAAGCCGACGAAGACACGATCGCCGTAATCCGTGCGCACGGCGTTACGCCGCAGGTACAGCGCGAACTTGAAGGACGCGCGGCCAAAGTCATCGATGCCACTTGCCCGTTTGTAACTCGCGTGCAGCACCTCGCCGAACGCGCCGCCCGACAGGGACGCGATGTTGTCGTTGCCGGCAATCCCGATCATCCCGAGATGATTGGCGTCGTCGGATACGCGCCGAATAATACTTACGTTGTGCGAGACGCGGGCGAAGTAGCCGCGCTTCCGCCACTGCGCTCACCGCTCGTCGTTTCACAAACCACGATCAAGTTACAGACATTTTTGGAAGTTGCAGAAGCGGTGCGAGAAAAGGCGGATACCGAACCGCAAGTCGTCAACACGATCTGTTCCGCCACTCGCGATCGACAGGACGCAGCACGTGCGCTCGCCGGCCAGGTTGACGCGTTTTATGTGATTGGCGGTCGCCACTCTTCGAATAGCGTGAAGTTGTTAGCTGTCTGCCAGGAACAATGCGCGAGAAGTTTTCTGATTGAAACGCCTGCTGAGATTAATCCGGCCGATTTGAAGGGCGTGAAGAAAGTTGGCGTGACGGCTGGTGCTTCGACTCCAAACTGGTTAATCGATCAAGTCGTGGAACGACTCCATCAAATACAGGAGCAGTAGGCAATTAGCAGGAGCAGGGATCTCCTGCACCTGCAACGTGCTCCTGCAAACTAAATCTCATCCGCTTGGTCAAGTGCATTTACGATCTGACGGGCCTCTTCTGATCCATATTCAACAACTTGTCGTCGCAGAGCTGCGCGTGCAGTGTCCGAGTCAATCGGATCGTTGAGCAGTCCTGCCAGCACCGAAATCGGGCAACGAGCGAGTGCTTCATTTGCGAGCTCGCGGACGATGACGTCTTCCGAGCGCGCGAGTTCGCAGATCTCGCTGGGCGGAAAACGTGACGTCAGTGCATCGGCGAGACTATCGATGCGTCGATAATCTCTTTGCATGTGCGCGCGACGGACGAGTTGCGTGAAGACTTCGGCTGATTCGGTCTTTTCCAACAATACTTCCGCGCAGGTATCAGCGATCGATTTGAGCTTGCCGTTTTTTTCCGGGTCGAGAGCGTCGGTCTTTTCTGCTGCACGATCGTCGAGCGCAGCGAGAAAACGGCTGAGTTCAATGTCCGCGCGGGCATCGTACTGAAAGTTACGCACGAATGGAGTGCCGGTTGAGGCGGCTTGCAATGCACGCTCTACGAGGCCGCGTGTCCCGGGACGCAATTCCGACCACACCGTCGCAATCCGACCACCGAAATCGTCGATGATGAGAGGTGAAGGCATAGAACGGCGTACTATACGCCAAGAAGCAAAAAACGCGAAACCATCCACAGATTACACAGATTCATGCTGCCTGAATGGGATTTATTGATTGTGGTCTTTGATCTCCGCAATCGTCGGGAATGGTATCTTCACGATCTGGCCGTTTGCAATCTCCATCTTTACGCTGGGTGTGGTGAGGGCCTGGGTGGTTTTCATGCTGCGAACTGTGCCACGCACGCGCCGGCCGTCGGTCGTTATAATCTCTACATTGTCCTTGCCATAAAGGGGTTGCAGAGCTGCGAGTGCCTTGGTGATTTCCACAATTCGATCCCTCCCGTACGCCGTATTTGCCGCCGTATTTGCCAATCGTTGGTTTAGATTCAGATATTGCCTGTTATGTGGCAGGAAGTCTATCCGCGGGACGCCAATGCAACCGGAAAACATGATTTGGCGTATAGAACCTGTCCGTGTAAACTTTTGCGTGAACTCCAACGGTAAGGTGATCCTCCATGTCGGATTCAGAAGTGTCAATGCCCATGGCCGCACCGGCAAATCAAACGATTTGCTCGAACTGCCATTCCACAATGCCATCTGAACTCCGTTTCTGTCGCAACTGCGGCTTTCGGCTTACGTCCGAACAGGGGGGCTATACCGCAACCGATGTTTCGGGGCCGTTTGTTCCTTCGGCTCCTGCAAAGAAAAAACGACGCATTAGCGGAATGTCGTGGATCTTCATCGCGTTGCTGGGGTTTTTCGTCCTTGCTGCCGGTTTCACTGCCCTCGTAGCTCCATTGCGGAACCACGCTATTATCGATCGCACGCCAGTGGTTAAGGCTGTCGTCGGTGCAGATTTCGATCAAACAGATGAAGGTGTTCTTTTAGAAAGCGCAAATTTACCCAACGGTCCTGCCGACAAAGCCGGTTTGATAGGCGGCGATGTCATCGTCAGTTTCGACGGCCAGAAGATCGAAAAGGAAGATCAACTGAACGACGTGATGGCGAAAACTCCGGTCGGAAAGACTGTCGACGTGGAATACTCACGAGACGGCGAAAAGAAAGCGACTAAGCTCACCACGATTTCGCAGGACGAAGAACGGCGGTTGAGGCGGGAGTTTGATAGGCGTCCTGAGGGACGTGCTCAATTTGGTTACGAGGATGGCGATGCGGAGCGAGTGCCTGTTCCGGGAATGAATATTCATGGCGTGAAACTGGGAACGATCCTGCGCAGCCGGCCTGCTGATCTGGCCGGAATCAAAGAGGGCGATATCGTGATCGAATTTGATGGTGTGCCGATTCGCACTAGTGACGAGTTTCTGATTCGGGTGCGCCGCGCGTTGCCATATAGCACGGTGAAGTTAGTAGTGATGCGTCCTCCTGAAGGTGCCCAACCGCTGCATGACGAGCCGGAAAACGGCCCGGAACCACCAAAACCGCCGGCCGAGGTGAAACCATTGCAGAAGCTGGAGATTCCCGTGAAGCTAGGTAAGCAGTAATCAATCCGTCTTCGTCTGTGTAGATCCGTGACCTGAAACGTAGTCGCGTAATCGCGCTTCCATTTCCCTTTTCACACACGAGCGTTCTTCTTCCGTTTCGTCAGCTTCAAACGTTTCAAACAAAGCATATTGAGTTTGAGCCAGCAGCCGTAATTCCCACGCTTCGCGGTTGTCGTGCGACGGACGCGAAAACCACAGGGCGTCAAATTCAGCTTCTCGAACCGTCACTTTGCTCAGGAGTTCAGCCTCCTCCGCATGAAACTCCGCAAGCGTCGCCGGTTGCAAAAGCGCACTTCGCAACTCCCATCCATGTTTGCGATAGGTTGCGACCAATTCGATAAAGAGTTTAGCGGTGTTCATATCCACAGATTACACAGATTACAAAATCTGCGTAATCTGTGGATACCCGGTTGACCGCCTTAAACCGCGCCCACTATCATCGTTGCACTTTGGTTACCAGTCTGATCTTGCTCGTCGTCTGGAGCACTGTAAGCGGAGCGATACCAGTACCGAAAAATATGTCAACACATTCAATGTCGTCTAACGTTAGTCGGGTATCGAACGACGGGAACGAATCAACTCCTTTCTACGACGCGCTTGCGAAGGCCCTCAAAAAGCGAAAGATAAAACTCGAGAATATCTGTCCTTCGTCTGATCCGGTTTCAAAGCGAATTCTCGAAGAATACGGCGCGATCTTCGTCGCGGATAAGAAAGTCTTTCCGCCGCCCGTCTGCGTGTTCACCAACGAACAGCAGGTGACTAAGTTTCAGGAAGATGCGGGCTGGGACGTCGAAACGATCGGCTTCGATGAGGTTGAGTTGCAACCTGAAGCGATGAAGAAACTGAGAAAAGCCCGCGAAGATGCCCGGAAAGAGGGTTTGGACATTACTCCGCGCGATGGCTCAGAGGCGGCGAGACGCAACTACGAAGACAGTGTTCGCCTCTGGGCCTCGCGTTTTGAACCGGCGCTCGACTACTGGCTCGCGCAGGGACGCCTCACGCAGGAGCAGGTGACGCGACTCCGCGGTTTGCCGTTGTCACAACAGGTTGCTGAGGTTCTTGAACTCGAAAAGACCGGAATTTACTTCAGTAAGGACCTCTCGAAGTCGATTCTTTACTCGATCGCAGCGCCCGGCGCGTCGCAACACATCGCGATGCTGGCGTTTGACGTCGACCAGTTTGAGAATCCGCGCATCCGCGAAATCATGGCGAAACACGGCTGGTTTCAGACCGTGCTGAGCGATCTGCCTCACTTCACGTTTCTCGGGTTGAAAGAAAAAGATCTGCCGAAACACGGACTCCGCAGTTTGGAAATCAACGGGCAGGTGTTCTGGATCCCGAATGTACCAGGCATACATCCGGGATTGGATAAGTGATCTACTCCTTCTTCACTTCGTGTAAATATCGCTTGCGCTCGTCCTCAGTTAAATCGCGTCGGGAAATTCGCTGCTGAGCAAGGTTGATTAGTTCTTCAACGTCAAGGGTATAAACCAGTGCGTCACCATTAGAGTTGGTGATAACCAGGCGCGACCTGTCAGGACTAAAGGCAGCGCTCTTCACTCCTGAATGGCTGTCCAGACTGAATAACTCCTCGCCGGTGTTTGCCAACCATACTTTCGCCGTGCCGTCATCGCTGGCTGTAGCAATGAGCTTCCCATCACGGCTAAACGTGATGTCATTCACAACCTCACTGTGACCGGAGAGAGACATAAACTCCTTGCCTGTCGAGATATTCCAAATCTCAACATGACCGTTTTCTCTGGCAGTGATGAGATACTTTCCATCGGGGCTGAAGCAAACGCGCGATACGCTGGCAGTTTGACCCTTCAAAGTGCCCAACTCGTTCCCATTTTTGAGGTCCCAAAAACTCGCGGTCCCATCAGAGCTGCCCGTAGCGATTTTCTGACCATCCGGACTAAAGGCGACGCTCGCTACACGCGATTCATGTTTGAATGCATGTAGTTCGTTTCCGGTTTGAACATCCCACACTAAAGCTACATCGCCCCTGCCGCCGGCAAGAAGTTTGCCATTGGGACTAAACACAATTTCACATCCGTAAGCAGCCTCCTTTGCTTCGGACCAAATACTGTTATGCGAGCTGGTGTCCCGGATATTCACACCGTCATCGTTAAGGAAGGCGACAAGTTTCCAGTCCGGGCTAAAGGCAAACGAATTGACCGCGTTGACATGCAACAAAATCGAGTCCAACTCTTTGCCGGAATTCGCGTCCAACACTTTCGCCGTATTGGTAAGTACCCCCGCCAGACGCTTTCCGTCCGAACTAAATCTAAGACCGTCGAATCCGAAAAATTCATCAGGGCTGGTCAACACCAATAACTCGCTGCGCCAACTTGTATCCCACATCTTTGCTCTTCCATCAATGCTGGCAGTTGCTATGAATTTGCCATCGGCGGTGAACGCTACACTAGAGATCGAATCTTTGTGCCCCGACAATGTCATCACTTGTCTTTTGGAGTTGACATCCCAAACTTCCACCGTCTTTCCAGCAAAAGCAGCGATGAACTTCCCATTCGGACTAAAAGCGAGGCCCTTCGAAAATCTCGCATCTGCTTTTCCGGTTACCTTGGTTTCAAACTGGCCTTCCATTGCTGTTGAACGACCGGCGCTAAGATCCCAGATCAAGACGCTGCCGTTTTCGGACAAGGTGGCGAGTTGTTTTCCATCGTCGCTGAAGGTCGCTGGAAAGGTGACATGCGATGTTGAGAAATCAAATAATTCTTTGTCCGAGGCTGAGGTAGTGTCCCATAACTTCGCGGTTCCGTCGTTCGTTAGCGTAAAGAGCCGATCCCCTGTCGGGCTGAAGACTCTTTCCGGCCTCTTGAAATTATCGATTCCCACTTGAATACTCTGAGGCGACTGCGGGTCTTTAGTCAGATCCCAGGAACTCGCCTCAAAAACGGTACAACCAGCTCGGTCGGCTCGTGGACAACTCCCTGCCACTAACCGCTTACCGCCGTCGCTAAAGGTTAGACTCTCGATCGTCAGGGGAAGCTCGTAAGGTAATTCCAGTGATTTACCGGTGGCGAGGGTCCACACCTTCAGACTTTTCGCGTTGGCTACCGCCAGCATAGAGTCATCCTTGTCAAACGCCATGACTCCAGCCTGTTCATCCTCACTCGGCACAGCTAACACAGTCGCGCCGCTAACCAAATCTTGTACTTCCACTGCTCCACCCTCAATTGGAATCGCGACGCGACCGCCGTGGTGGCTCAGCAGCACCCTCCCCACTCCTCTGTACCCCAGTCCAGCCGCGTTTTTGACAAGGTCTCGTACCCATGTGCCGGAATTTGCATCCCACAATTTCACTGCGCCATCATCGCCGTGAGTAATCACGAATTTCCCATTTGGATCGTAAGCTACTTCCGAAACCGATTCCGTATGTCCTTTCAGGGTATGCCTAACTCGGGATGCCTGCGTCGCCTCATGCAAGGCTTCGATGACTTCTTTTTTCTCGGTCTCCTTTATGCCAGGTTCCTTCGCAAACTTTGAGACTGCTTGCAGAGCAAGGAGAACGCTTAACTCCGGATCTGTGGTCAGATTGCTTCTCGAGGCGGCGGCCAGCTCGCGTGACTTCGCGATTGCAGCTTGTTGATCAGCCCGCTTGCGTTCCATGTCGGCCACACCGCGCGCGGCTTCGGCCTCACCTTTAGCTATGTCAGCCTCCGTGGCCCGCTTCTCCGCCAGATCGGCTTGCTCATTGGCTCGCAGGCGCTCTTTCTCAGCCAGGTTAGCCTGATCCGTAGCACGAGCTGACTGAGCATCGGCCCGTACGCGTTGTTCCTCGGCCCGCTTGCTTTGGTCTTCGGCAATGGCTTTCTGTCTCTGAGATTCCCTTGCATCTGAGATCGCGAGGCCGCGTTGCTTGAACGCAAGAGCTGCTCCTGCCAGAGCCAACACGGTCATCACGGCCAGAGCGATCGAAAGCCAGCGCAGGCGCGCGGCTGATTTGGCTTTCTCCTCAACTCGGGCCTGGGCTTCGGCCTCTTGCCTTTGTTTTATCGCGAGTCGCTCGGCCTCCGCTCGCTCCTCCATTTGTGCATAACGTCGACGCCAATCCAGAATCGCCGCCGCGAGCTTATCGTGGCGTATTTCGTAACGCGGTGAATCTGGTTGACCTGGTGGTGGATCGACGGGTTGCAGGATGCGAGCATCTTTGTCGCACAGCTTCTCCAATAGACCGGTCAATCGTGTCTCATCTGTTCGGGTATATTCGGACAAAGCGGAAACCGTGTGCGCGATCTTGGTGCCGTCGCGAGTGACGAGGTAGTAAAACAGTTGCGCAGCCGTGCGTTGTTCGTCAGGCTCGAGTCTTTCCATGACCGCGTCAACGTGCGTCTGCACGATGCGTTTTGCGCCGCCGAGACTATCGAGCGTGGCTACCCGCAAGGTGCGCGAGCCGGCGCCGACTTCTTCTTGCCAGAGGCGTGTCATGACGAGTTGTAAATACGAGGTCTCGATTCGCTCGTCAGCAGCGAGATCAGAAGCGGCTTCAACAACACCGCGTCCGCCGCCTCCCAGTACGACTTCGTTGGTCTTCACCTGGTCCAAAACTGCTTCCACGAGCGGTGGTTCAATGCTAATTGATGAACCCGGGTGCAGCGCGTTGTAAGTTCGAGCCGGTTCCGTGATTGCGGCGCGAGCTGCGTTGCGGTCCAGATGATCGATACGCAAGTAGTTGTCGAAGAGGTTGGGGATACGTCCTTTGAAGCGGTCCAGTTTTGCGAGGGCGTCTTCACGAATCGAGATAAGAAAACTGACTCTCAGATCGGATCGATTGACGGCGCGAGGAAACTGAACGGCGAATGAGTTATCGCCGTCCTCCTGGGCGTGATAGAGAAAGTATTCTTCAAACTGATCGAGGATGATAAAGAGGTCGCCATCAAGTTTTCGGGACCACGCTTCCAGAATCTCAGGCAGCTCGCGCACACCGTCAGCAGGTGAGTCTGTTCCGTTAGGAACCAACGACGACAACGCCTCATCGAGGCGCCGCTCCATGACTTCGACGGGATTGTCGCGCCACGAGTTGAAGACCAGCACGCCAAACTCAGGCGCCCCATGCTCGCTCAAGTTCTTCTGTGCAAGTTGCCGCAAATTATGCGCAACGCCGGCGCGCAGAACTGAGCTTTTGCCGACACCACTAGCGCCATAAAGCAGCGTTAGACGCGAGGCCATTAGATTGGCGGTGATGATTTCTCGCTCCGCTTCACGTCCGAAAAAGAAGGGGGCGTCTTCTTCTGAATATGGGACTAATCCTTTGTACGGTGTATCGCGAAATGTCTGCTCAGTCATTGCACACCTCCGGACTGCGGCATTTCCTGGACATGCTTGTTGAGTGCGGCAACGTAGTCTTCAAGACGAGTGTTAAGGATGTCCACGTCGCGTTTGAGCCAAAAGCGAAGATCCAATTCCTGTGGGTCGAGTTGAATGGCCCACGATTTATACGAGAGTTTTTGTTCACCCCAAATGCGATGCAGGATCACTCGCAGGTTCCAATCACGCAGGCTATACCCCATAAATAAAAAATGGCTGCGGCGCATCTTTGCCGCCAGCAGGACCGGCACAAGATTGGAGATGTCTGTGCGAGTGAGAAAATCAATGTAATGATCTTCAGTAATGACGTAGCTGTCTCGTTCACCCGTGCCTCGATCCACCGCGCCGTGAATTTTTAAAATGACAGTGCGCTTGTCAGTGGACACTTCTTTATATTCGTTGGGTTTGTCGACGAGGTTGTTTGCACCATCAGGCGACCAATGCCAGAACTTTCCTCGATGCTCGCCATCCGCCATGTACGCAACAAGGTCGTACGGCTCGTTCGCCTGCTGGAAAGCGTGTTCTAACACGTCGTCATAATTGGTAGTGACGATCAATTGATAACGAGGCGGCAGTTGTTTCGCGCGCATAGTAGCGGGCAAGCTCGCTAAGAACGTGTGCAGAGGCGTAGGCGGGTAATCGGCGTCAAAGAGTGTGCGTAACTCGTCGTAAAGCGGACCGGAGCCAGTCATCACCGCAATGTGCTGCGCCACACGCAGCAAATCAAGCGGATACACGATGCGATGCTTCGCGAGGCAGTTGGGACATTGGACCTCTTGTCCTTCTGATGAGTAGCCGAAGTCCTCAGCTAAAAGCTTGGCCAACTCGCCGCCGCTGGGCAGGTCCTTACCTCGTTCAAATAGGGTACCTTCGCGGCGACCGCACAAATTGACTCCAGCGCCGAGGAAGGGCACGAGCCGTCCATCAGCGATGCCTTTCAAAACCATCTTGTAATGCGCATCAAGGGAATCGCTCATGGGTGGGTCCGTCCTTTCCTTTAATGATACGGGATCAGGTTTTCGTCACAACGACGCGCGAGGCCTAAACGGACAATGGATGGCTTGTCGGGTTCGTAAAACTACGGAGTGCGGCCATAGTCCGTGAAAATCCGTGGCTCAAAATTTCCTTCGGTGCTACACTACAACGTCTCTTCCCCCTAAACCACTCTAAAAAGAGAATCGGACTTCGACCTTTTAACCCGAAGGAAGGTCTCAGATGGATGTCCCCCAATTTATCGCCGGCAGATTCAGAATAGAGCGCGAGATCGGCACGGGTGGAATGGGTGCGGTCTACCTGGCCACGCACCTCGGCCTGGAGCGGCCTGTTGCGGTCAAGATTATCAGGCGTGAATTCGCAGGCGACGCCGACGTCACCGACCGATTTCTCCGCGAAGCGCGCACGATGGCCAAGTTGCGCCATCCGAACGCCGCGATGATCTTCGACGCCGGAAATCTGCCTGACGGGCGCCACTTCATCGTGATGGAGTTTGTCGAAGGCGAAACACTCTCGCAGGCGCTGGCTCGCGAAGGGCGGTTCTCTTTTTCGAAAGCGGTCGGCATCGCGACGCAGATCTGCGACGTCCTTGAAGAAGCGCATCGTATCGGGATTGTGCATCGCGACTTGAAACCCTCAAACATCCTGCTGGGCAAGCGCGGTGTTTGTGTGCTCGATTTCGGTGTCGCGAAAGTTCTGGCGTCATCGGCGGAATCGACCGCGACACACGCCAGCACCGGCTCCGGTCAACTGGTGGGAACGCCGCGTTACATGTCGCCCGAGCAGTGTTTAGGCCAGCGCGTTGGCGCGCGCAGTGATCTGTACAGTCTCGGTGTGTTGGTCTATGAAATGATTGCGGGCCGGACGCCCTTTGTCGATCCCCTTCAATCAGCATTACTGGTGAAACAGGCGACAGCGCCTGCGCCGCCTTTGCCGAGACTCAGGCAGGACATTCCGCGCTCGCTGGCTCTCGCAGTTCACTCTCTCCTCGCCAAACGTCCTGAGGATCGGCCACGGACTGCCGCAATGGCAAAAACGTTATTGGAGCGCAGTCTGGTGCGGACGGACACTGTGCCGGATATGGAGCCACTCTCAGCGATGGTGGCGGCTGCTGATGCTGGACGCAATCTTGTTTTTCGCGTTGGTGCGCCACTGATTTTGGTGACCACTTTTGGCGCGTTGCTGGCGTGGGGATACACGGGAGAAAGTGCGCCTGAGCCACGAATTCCGACTAAGGCTCTTCCAGTCGCAGCATCTCAGGTCAACATGCAGCCGGTTTCATGGCGCAATGATGTGGCGCCAAATGGAGGCGCCGTTGCGCCATCATCTGAAAGTCCGGCGCCAGTCGAACAGTTGTCACTCGATCAGGCACGCAAAATCGCGGCGAGGTTTGCTCGTGGATCCGTTGGAGATTTGGAAATCGTTGATACTGACTCGGGACCGGCGATTGTGGTTGTGAATAGTCAACGAAAAGCAGGTACGACCAATTTTCTCCTACTTCAGAAACGCGATGGCAAGTTTCGGCAAACCGCTCAAGGCAAACTCGACGGGCAGGGGTTCAGTCACGCGAGTTGGAGCGCTGAGCTTGTTGATGCAGACGAAGATGGGTATCAGGAATTGTTGTTTAGCGGAAAAGATTCCACCGAGAACCGAAGTCTTCGGCGGTTAATCTTGTTTGTCCCGAATGATCGACGCACCTATTCAATGCAGATGACCGGCGAAACTACCCCACGCGGCACCCCACGAATTCAATGGTTATCCAATGCCGCGGGAACCGATGCCGCAGTTTATCGAACAGCCCTCCGTCAAAAAGCACGCGCGATTGTGAGTAAAAAGCGGTGACAGGATTAACAGGATTTTTTACAAGATTTGCAGAATGAATCCTGTAAATCCTGATCACAATCTTGTCGATCCTGTCCAAATATCCGTTTGCAAGAGCGCTTGCTGTACAATTTTCAACTGGCAAGATAACCTTTTCCCCTCGACTAACATCAATTTCCAGCATATGGAGTTATCAGTGAAACGTCGCTCGCTTGTCTTTTTACTTCTTTTAACTTTTCTGTCGCCGTCAATGTTGTCGGCTCGGGTTCTGCCGCAGCAGCGTGCCGCAAAGCCAACGACGGCCGCTCCGCCTGTTGCAGCACCGGCGCGTCTTCCCGAAGCGAAGATTTTCAGCCAGGTGCTTCCCAATGGTTTGGAAGTCATCATTCTCGAAGATCACTCAATACCACTCGTCACGATCGAACTGGCCGTAAAAAACGGTTCATACACTGAACCGCCTGAGCTCAACGGACTCTCGCACTTGTACGAGCACATGTTCTTCAAGCAGAACCGTGCCATCGCGAACGCCGAAGACTATCTACGCACGATCGGACAAATGGGAATTGCCTACAACGGCACCACGCGCGAGGAAGTGGTGGACTACTACTTCACTACCACCAGTCCAAACATTCGTACGGCGATGCAGTTTATGAAAGACGCGACTCGTTACCCGCTGTTTGACGAGCGTGAGTTTGGTCGAGAGAAGCAGGTCGTGATTGGCGAGATCGACCGCAACGAGTCGAATCCGTTCTTTTATCTCAGCAAAGAGATGAACAACCGGCTGTTTTTCAAGTACCCGAGCCGTAAAAACCCACTCGGAAATCGCGAAACGGTTGGCGGATCAACCACCGACATGATGCGCCTGATTCAACAGCGCTACTACGTGCCGAATAACTCAGCACTCGTTTTGACGGGCGATGTAAACCCGCCTGATGTTATGAAAATGGCGCAGGAGTTTTACGGCGACTGGCCAAAGCGCGAGAAAGATCCGTTCGTTGAATTTCCGCTCGTCGAACATCCGGCATTGGCAAAGAGCGAAGGTGGAGTGATTGAGCAGCCGGTGCAGACCGTGATCTTCAACATCAGTTGGCATGGTCCTTCGATCGGTAAAGACAATCCGGCGACTTACGCTGCCGACGTGTTTTCATTCATCCTGCGTCAACCGAATTCACGGTTTCAGCGAAACCTCGTGGATACAGGTTTGGTCACCGGCGTCGATCTGAGTTACTACACTCAGCGCAACGTCGGACCGATCTCGCTCGTCGCGCAAACGACTCCGGATAAAGCACGAGCAGCACTCAAAGCCCTGTACGAAGAAGTGGCTCACTTCAACGACAAGGATTACTACACAGACGAACAGCTCGAGAGCGCCAAAGCACTTCTCGAAGCAGACGATCTCTATTCGCGTGAGAAGCTGAGCGACTACACGCATACGCTGAGTTTCTGGTGGGCATCGACGGGACTCGAGTATTTCCGCGGTTACCTGCCACGGCTGCGCGCAACTTCTCGCGCCGACATCAATCGCTACATCACTACCTACATTCAAGGCAAGCCCCACATCGGCCTCGCTTTAATGTCGAATGAGGCGCAAGCGCGGATCAAAATGACACCGGAAGAGTTAATGGGGCAGTAAACGCCGGCAACAATAGTGAGTCAATTTATGAATCAGTTGGAAGAGAAATCAGGTATGTCTAATCGCGTGAAATGGATGATCAGCAGAACGTTGCTGCTCGCAATCTTGTTGGTGGGCGCCGGCTCTTCGCCTGCGCAACAGACGACCCGGCCGGCAACTCCACAGGCGCAGGCACAACAGTCGATTCAGAGTGTTGTAGCAAATCAGGCAGCGCTCGTCAGTGAGTTTGACGTTAACGGCCTGAAAGTGCTTTTGAAACGGCGTGAGGGAAGTTTGACTGTCGCTGCCGGACTCTTCATTCGCGGTGGCGCTGCGAACATCAACGCGGGAAATGCCGGCATTGAGACGTTGATGCTCAGCGCCGCAACCGAAGCATCCACAAACTTTCCGCGGGAACGGATGCGCTCGGAATTGTCGCGCATGGGCACTGTAATCGGAAGCAGTTCCAACAACGATTACTCAGTCCTTTCGCTGGCGACAACGCGTATGCACTTCGAGCGTTCGTGGCAGATCTTTACTGACGTCGCCTTGCGACCTTCGTTTACGAAAGAAGACGTCGCGCTCGTCCAACAACGTCAGGTTGTCTCACTCAGCGACGACACCGACAATCCGGATGTATACCTGCAAAAATTGCAGGAGCGCGTTGCGTATGCCGGTCATCCGTATCTAAACAACACGAACGGCACGCCGGAAACGGTCGGAAAGCTGACCCCCGAAGATCTGCGTAGTTACCACACGAAACTGATGGAAACGTCGCGGCTGCTACTGGTGCTCGTTGGCGATTTAAATCCCGGCGATGTGCGCGAACTGGTGACGGCGAGTTTCGGTAAGTTGCCGCGTGGCAACTACAAGCCTCAAGCGATGCCGCAGTTGGCGTTTGACAAGTCGTCGGTTGAAGTTACGCCTCGCGAGCTGAAGACAAACTACATTCAGGGATTGTTCACGGCACCACCGTTAACGTCGCCTGACATATATCCAATGAGGATTGCGAGCTCACTGTTACGCGATCGTGTGTTTGAAGAGGTTCGCGTGAAGAAGAATCTGTCGTACGCGCCCGATGCTTTTCTGCGAACGCAGGCGGCGAATGTCGGTGGGTTATACGTTACTGCGGTTGATGCGAATCAATCGATTCGATTGATGTTGAACGAGATCGCGCGCTTGCAGAATGAACCCGTAGGCCCGGATGACATTCACGCCGTGATTGCGCAGTATTTGACGACCTACTACCTCGGGCAGGAGACGAATGCAGCGCAGGCGGGCGAGTTGGCGCAGTATGAATTGATTGGTGGTGGGTGGAGAAACTCGGTTAGTTTCCTCGAGCGCCTGATGGCAGTGACGCCCGCGGATATTCAGCGCGTGTCGCAGAAGTACATGAAGAATATTCGATTTGTGGTGTTGGGGGACCCGAAGAGTGTGGATGAGGGTGTGTTTACCGGGCACACTGGCGAATAACAGGAGCAGGAGCAGAAGGCAGGAGCAGGTCCGCTACGGCTTCTGCCTCCTGCTCCTGACTACTGCTCCTGCCTCCTGTCTCACATCGTTTCGCGAAGATATTTCTCGTAGAGCTTCGGATCGAGCTTCTGCAGGATGCGCGCCTGGGTGGCGGCCATGCTCGGATTTCCGCTCTCTGAATACGCAATCGCTAAATTGTAAAAAGTCTCGGCATTGTCAGGACGCAGGCGTGCGGCCTCGGTGTACGAGTCAATCGCCTCGCGAAGCCTACCCAAATAGTAATAAGCATCACCCAGCTTGTTATGAATATCCGCATCCATCGGCTTGAGCTGTAGTGCCTGTTGATAAGCGCGGATAGCTTCCTGTGCTTTGCCTTGCTTCACTCTGCAATACCCAACCTGCACCCACGTTTCAGCGCGCTTGGGATTCTTGTTCGCTGCGTTCTCGAAATAGCCGAGTGCGTTGTCGTAGTTCCCGAGCCAGAGCGAATCCAGACCGGATTTGTACAACGATTCCGCTACATCGCCTTTGCCCTTCAGCGCGAGTTCAGATAACGGCTGGAGCTTCCCCGGAGTCAATTGGGCCACGCGGGCTGCCGCAATCGCGAGATTAATGTTCTGACCGTTTGTGACTTTGATTGTCACCACGCCCAGCACCTGGCCCTTCAGATTAAATACCGGACTGCCGCTATTGCCGTGCGAGATCGGCGCGGTGATTTGAATGATGCGATAGCTGTTTGGAACTTCCCGCACCGCCGACACGATACCGTCGCTCACCGAGCCTTCCAGCTTGAGCGGATTTCCAATCACAAAGATTGGCTCGCCTTCATCGGGCAGATCACTGGCCAACTCGGTGCTTCGTGGCCGCTCGGTTGGCGTGTCAACACTCAGCAATGCGAGATCGCCTTCCTCATCGATTGCGATCGTGCCGTTCACGGGGAAAACTTTACCCTTGCCATCGAGAGTCTTTATCTCGGCTCTGACCGCGCCACGTATTACGTGCAGGTTCGTCACCACCTGGCCCGGACGCAGAAAGAAGCCGCTACCGGTCATCAATGCCTCACCACTCGCATCGTAAGTCGCGATGGCTACAACGGCCGGTTTTACTTTCTTTACGAGGGCTGGCAGACCTTCCTGCAGATGAGCATTGGCAGCACTAGCGCAGAGAAGAGTCAATACAAGGGGAACCACGAGGAGATAACTTCTCTTTATCATTGTCGTTAACCCGAAACAAAAAAGGAGAACTTCGGCGCGTGAAAGGGGTCACGGGCAGGGTTCGTCGCAAATTGGCAAAAGCTGATTGGCTCGCACTCGGAGCCCTGTCGGGAGACTGAGGCGCAACGCTCAGGCGAGACATATTAACGCAGAATGGTCACGGATTGAAAGGTTTTTGTGAAGGATTTGACAAGGGTTAAATCCACAGATTACACAGAGTTTGGTCTGTGTAATCTGTGGACGAAGTGGACACTTACGGAATGATCGTGATTGTTCCGACGGCCGGTCCAACCGGTATTGCGCCCTCAGCGCCTTCCATCGTGATAACCAGACCAAAGTCCGACAGTGCTACTTCTGACTTGATCTCCGCTTCATTGCGGCCCTTTGTGTTTACGATTTGACCCAGTTTGGTGAACTGGTTGTCAGGTGAAACCGCCCACACGATGAAGCTCTGACCCTTAGGTGCTTCCTTCAAGTCGTGGAAACGGATATTGACCTCGGTTGCTCCACCTTTATGCGGCGTGATGAAAACATTCGCGCGCGTACCCTGGAGAGCACCAGTGAACTCTACTTTGATTTTAGTGTCGTCGCCTTTCTTGTAAGCCGGGATATTGAGCATTGGCGCCGTGTAAGTGGTTTGGGTTTCTTTCATCGGAACCACTATCGTCGTGTTTCCGCTCGGACTGGTGACCACTGCACCTGGCGTTGTCGTTACTGTCGTTTGCGCTTGCGCTGCTCCGGGCGCCGCTACTGCGGCCACAGTCTCACCCGCCGGGCTGGTTAACGGAATCACCGTGAAGCCTTCGGGCACTGCGCTTCTGAACAGCACTTTGGTATTCGCATCGTATGCGGTCAAGGCTGGCTCCGGTGAAGCGACAAGCATGAACTTCGATAGCGGCGTGGATGCCATCAGTGTTCCGGTGCCATTCGAAATAGCGACCGGACCGAGAGCAGTAACTACACCTTTGTCATCGACCGCGTAAAGAGTCATCGCAGATAGATCTGCGGGAACGTCAGTAAGATTTAGTTTGATCCTGGTCCCATCGTCATCGCGGAGAATGGTGGCCACTCCTTTTGCACCAGTTACGTTGATCGGGGTCAGGCTAACCAATACTTCTTTCTTAGCGGGATACTCAATGATTGTGTAAGTGCCGTCGGGGTTCTGCACCGTCTTGGTGACGGTCGTCGTTTGTCCGAGAGCGATCGCGGCAATTGCGAGAGTCAGAGTCGCAGCGCCGAGGACCCTCAATACGTGCTTGCCCATTATTTGTACCTCCCTTGTGTCTAATCAATCGCGATTAATTGTCGAACGTGGGGGAAGCTAATGTCGGGGAGACGCTCAGAGGCGTACCTAAGCAGAAAATTGCGCAAGATTTATGCCAGCTAAAGATGTAGCGAATCAGAGGAAATCGGGTGAATGTGCGCAGGGGAACAATACAGGCCTGTACGGTGAGGGGACTTTTAGACAGGATTAACAGGATTTCTCAGGATTAACAGAATCTTGTCAATCCTGTTCAATCTTGCAATCGTGTCTCAATATGCCTTCAGTTCAGCGATCGCTTTGGCGACATCGGATGCCTGCGGCAGGATCGCGTCTTCGAGCTGTGGAGCGTAAGCAACAAATGTGTCGAGCGCACAAACGCGCTTCACGGGTGCATCGAGGTATTCAAACAGCTCGTCAGTAATCCGCGCGGCTATCTCCGCACCATAACCAAACGAGAGCGAATCCTCATGCGCGACGATTACGCGATTAGTCTTCTTAACCGTTGCAGCGATCGCGTCCCAATCAAATGGCACCAGACTGCGAAGATCGATGATCTCAACACTGACGCCTTCCTGTTCCATCTGTTTCGCCGCGACGACTGAACGTTGAACGAGGGCGCCATACGTGATGATTGAGATATCGGTGCCTTCGCGAACTCTCTTCGCTTTGCCGAACGGGATCATGAAATCGTCACTCGGATACTGCGACTTGTTGTAAGCCTGTCGATAAAGATGCTTGTGCTCGAGGAACAGCACCGGATCGTCGGAGCGGATCGCAGTGCGCAAGAGCCCGTTTGCGTCAAGCGCATTCGACGGATAGATCACCCGCAAGCCGGGAATCTGAGTGAACGTCGACACACCCGATTGCGAGTGGTAAACGGCGCCGCCCTTGAGATAACCCCCGATCGGCACACGGACCACAACAGGCGCCTTCCACTCATTTCCGGATCGCCATCGCAGCAACGCAAGCTCATTGCGAATCTGGTGCATCGCCGGCCAGATGTAGTCGAAGAACTGGATCTCGACCACCGGTTTTAAGCCACGCGTCGCCATGCCAATCGCGCGTCCGACGATGTTTGCTTCCGCAAGCGGCGAATTGAAGACGCGGTCGCTGCCGTACTTGCGTTGCAGATTCGCCGTGACTTTGAAAACGCCCCCTTTACCTTTCACGCCGTCGAGGTACTGTTCGCGCGAGCAGTCCGCCACGTCTTCACCAAACACCACGATCCGCGGATCGCGCGCCATTTCTGTATAGAGACAACGATTGATCAGGTCGACCATCGTGCCCGCATTTCCCGAAAGCTGGAGGCGGTCCTCTGTGTCGAATTCTTTCGAGCACGGATCGACATCAGGCGAGAAGACAAAATGCGTTGCAGTTTCTCTAGCTGGTTGAGCAGCGGACAAAGCAGCGTCGGCGGCTTCGTTTACGATGCGGTCGACTTCGTTCTTGATCTGCTGCAATGCGTCCTGATCGAGCACGCCTTCGTCGATGAGTTGAGCGCCGAAACGCTTCACCGGATCACGCTCGGCGTCACTGGCGCGTTCCTCGTCCGGTCGATAAAGCTTTTCATCGTCCGAAAGCGAGTGTGAATACGGTCGAATAACTTTGGCGTGGACCAGTGCCGGACCGTTCCGCTGGCGACAGTAATCAACTGCACGCCGCATCACTTCGAGAGATTCAATCGGATCGGTACCGTCGCAACGCTGCAGATAGAGTGACGGAAAATTTTCGACCAGCCTGGATACGTCGCCACCAGCCGTCTGCACTTCGACGGGAACGCTGATCGCGTAGCCGTTATCTTCGAGCAGAAACACTACCGGCAGTTTGAGATTCGAAGCAGTGTTGAGTGCTTCCCAGAATTCGCCTTCGCTGCTCGTGCCGTCGCCGAGTGAAACGTAGGTGACTTCATCGTGGCGGAAATTGGAGAATCGCTTTTGGAGTTCCGGAATAAGACTGTAGCGATAACTCGCTTCGGCGCAGCCGACAGCCTGCAGCAATTGCGTTCCTGTCGGCGAGGATTGCGACACGATGTTCAGTTTCTTGTGACCCCAGTGTGAAGGCATCTGGCGTCCATGTGAATTGGGATCAGCTTCCGCGCCGACCGCGGACAGCAACATCTCCAACGGCGTCATCCCGAGCTGCAAACAAAGCGCGCGATCTCGGTAGTACGGATAAAACCAATCGTAGCCGGGCTTCAGCACCACTCCCGCAGCAACCAGCACTGCTTCGTGTCCCGCGCCGCTGATCTGGAAGAAGATTCGATTCTGTCCCTTGAGTTGAATCTCTTTATCGTCGAGACGTCGCGACAGGTACATCGTGCGATACATCTCGATCAGTAGCTTGTGATCCGGCAACTCTTCATGACTACTTGTCGCCGTTTCAGTCTTCCGGACGAGCTTCAAAACTTTAGTATCAGTATTCATAATCAGTACGCAGCGGCAGCAAGCAGGAGCCGAGATGCCCTGGCTGCCCCTGCTCGCTGCTCCTGCCCGCGGCTTATTTTCCTATGAGCAATTTCGCGATCGTTTGCAGTTGCATGTTTGAGGTGCCCTCGTAAATCGCACCAATCTTCGAATCGCGCCAGTACTTCTCAACCGGATAATCCTTCACGTAACCGTAACCGCCGTACAGCTCAATCGCTTTCGAACTCACGCGCTCGGCGACGCGAGACGAGTAGAGTTTCGCCATCGCTGCTTCTTTGACGAAATTCACACCCGCGTCTTTCATGCGCGCGGCGTTGTAGACCATCAAACGCGCGGCTTCCAGTTCAGTTGCCATTTCCGCCAGTTGAAATTGAACTCCCTGAAACTGGTTGATCGATTTACCAAACTGTTGTCGCTCGGCCGTGTAAGAAATCGCGCTTTCCAGCGCGCCCGCGGCGATGCCAATCATCTGTGCGCCGATTCCGATGCGGCCCTCGTTAAGTGTTTCGATCGAAATCTTGTAACCCTTGCCTGGTTCGCCGAGTACGTTCTCCTTCGGCACCTTGCAATCTTCGAGAATCAATTCGACTGTTGAGGAAGCGCGGATGCCGAGTTTGTTTTCCTTTTTCCCGATGGAAAAACCGGGAAAACTTTTTTCGACAATGAACGCCGTGATACCGCGATAACCTGCTTCCGGATTGGCGTTGGCAAACAAGACGAAAATCTCAGCCTCGATGCCGTTGGTGATCCAAAGCTTGCGGCCGTTCAGCAGGTAGTGATCGTCTTTCTCGACGGCACGAGTTTGCATCGCAAAAGCATCGGAACCGGATCCGGGTTCACTCAGCGCGTACGCGCCGACGTTCTCAGCAGCGAGCCGGGTTAGATATTTCTTTTTTTGATCGGGTGTTCCCCAACGGATGAACGCGTTATTGACGAGCGTGTTTTGTACGTCGACAAAAACTCCGACCGAAGCGTCAACTCGCGACAACTCTTCAACCGCGAGAATCGCAGTAAAGAAGTTCGCGCCCGCTCCGCCATACTCTTCCGGAGTTTCAATTCCCATCAGTCCGAGGCCAAAACACTGCTTGATGATTGCCGGATCGAGTTTCGCGGCTTCGTCCATGTGCTCAACACGGGGCCGTATCTCGCCCTCGGCGAATTCGCGAACGCTGGCGCGAAACATTGTCTCGTCTTCAGAAAGAGTAGTTAGTGGAGTTCCTAAGGGTTGCGTCAGGGCGGTTTGGGATTGACTCATAGTTCTGATGCTCGTTTTACCGTTCATGGAATGGAACGTGCCATCATAAACCAAGCTCTAAATGGGCACAAAATGAACTGACCTAATCAGTTGGACAGGATTTACAAGATTGAAGCAAGATTTACATGTTAATCCTGAATAATCTTGTAAATCCTGTCTAACCTGGCTTCGGAATCTATGCCGGAAGATGTTTTGATTGAGAATCAGACCCGGAGCAGGAGATTTGCTCCACTTGGAATCATCTTTGGTCTTTTAGGCCTCATCCTGTTTGCCTACTTTGTAAGTCACGCGGGCGTGGGCGAGATCGTCGCGCGCATTCAGCGCCTGGGCGCCGGCTTTATCCTCATTCTCGCCGTTTCGAGCATTCGTTACGTCGTTCGCGCAATCGCCTGGACCCACTGCATTGAACCGCCGCATCGGCTTCCTTTTCGAAGTGCTTTCGCCGCGCGGCTGATGGGCGACGCGCTCGGCAACATCATTCCTTTCGTGAGTGTGGCCGTGAGCGAGCCGTCAAAAGCAGTCTTCGTTAAAGATCGCGTGCCCTTGATGGTTGGTCTATCAGGACTCGCCATCGAGAATATTTTTTACGCATTGTCGGTGACGATCTTCATTTTTACCGGTACTGCGACTCTGTTACTGGCGTTTTCACTGCCGAAAGCGTTGCGGTACGCCAGCATCGGCGCGCTCATCACCACGCTTCTGATCCTGCCGTTCATTTACTTGATCATTCGACGACAGGCGAGATTTCTCAGCGGCGCGCTGGGATACCTGGGCGATCGCGGAGTGGCGCGGAAGTTTATGGGGAAATTGAAACCGCGTGCGCAGTCGCTCGAAGAACGCATCTATGGCTTTTACGCTACGAGCCAGCGCAGTTTTATTTTGATCTTTGCTTTGGACATGTGTTTTCACCTCACAGGAGTGTTGGAGGTTTTCATCACACTCTCGTTCATCAGTCCGATTGCACCGACGCTCATGCAGGCTTTCATTCTCGAATCGGTGAATAGAATTATTAGCGTGACGTTTAAGTTTATCCCGCTACGCGCGGGTGTCGATGAAGGTGGAACGGGATCGGTGTCGAAGGTTCTCGGATTCGCGAAAGACGTTGGTGTCACACTCGCGATCGTGAGGAAGGGTAGAGATATTTTTTGGGCCGCGATCGGACTGTTATTGATCTGGAAGAACGGACACGGATTAACGCGGATTACTCATACGCCAGAGCATTGACAGGATCTAAGTTTGAAGCGCGCCAGGCCGGATACAGCGCTCCCAGAATTCCTCCAACGATACCAATCGATGCGGCGACAGAGGCCCACGCCCAGCTATACTCGAAAACAAGCCCGTACGCTTTGTGAATCAGAAACCCCGCCAAAAGAGAAACTGCAAAACCCGCGAGCAATCCGATGATGCTGATCAATATCGCTTCCTTCTCAATAATCCCCACGATGTAGCCACGCGACGCACCCATCGCTTTCAGGATCCCGATCTCGCGCGTGCGTTCGGTGATCGTCGTGTACATCGCAAGCATCACCACGAGCGAGCTCACCACGGCAGCCAGCCCAACGAGCACACGCAGGAACACGCTGAGGTAAGGAATACTCTTTTCAAAACTCGTGAAGACCTCGGCGGTTGGTTGAATCATGTTGCCCGGCAACTCGGTATCGATGCGTTTTGCGACTTCCCGCAATTGATCCGGATTTTTAAGCTTCACAAAGATAAACGTACACTTATTTTCAGCTTCGATCGCTTTTTGCATCGCCTCGAGCGACATCTTCACGCGCGGGCCTGATTCAGGTGAATAAATCCCAGCGATACGATACTGGTCGGTATTATTTAAAGGCTTGATGATATCGCCGACGTGGTAGTTGTTGGTTCGCGCTTTCGTCTCGTCGATGACTACTTCATTGAGCTCTTGCGGCCCTCGTCCAGCGACCATGCTCATTCCATTCATCTGCGCATACGCATCCCAGTTGACACCGTCGAGTTGCTCGAGACCGATTCCTTTGCTGCCTTGAGCGAAATTGCGAATCACGGGTAACGCATCCTCCACCCCTTCAATTTGCTTCAACCGATCGGCGTATCGCGTATCGAGATTGGCAGTGGAGGAATTAAACTGGACAGCGCCCGGCCGCATAAAGATCAACTCGGCACGTACATTCGTTGCCCGACGCTGAAGATCGTTAGACATACCGCGGGCAAGCCCGGTAAAAAGCATAACCAGACTCACGCCCAGGGCGACGCCCGCAACGCTGACGAGCGTGCGAATCGGCCGCTGACGAATGTTTGAAGTGACTAAACTATCCATTCGCAATCAATTTCCGACAGGTTCCTGCGCAAGGTATTATTACTAATAAGGCATTTTACCCACATGAACACAGATTGCAATCAGCGTTCATTGGCGTGAGTCGCGGCAAAAATGGCTGAAACTATGAAGAACCGTAAATTTTCACCCTTCATCTACTCTCTATCGACACTCGTCATCATGCTCACGTTAGTTCTTTGTGGGCGAAGCTTTGTGCCCGACCGGGTGCAAATCACGATTCTGGGAACCACGGACCTGCACGGCAACATCCTGCCCATCGATTACTACACCAACAAGCCTGACAACCGTGGCATCGCGAAAATGGCCACCCTGATCAAGCGTATTCGCAAAGAACAGCCGAACGTTTTGCTGATCGACTCGGGCGACACGATTCAAGGCTCACCGCTCGAATCGTTCCACGGACGCAAGAACAACAAGCCTATCGATCCGATGATGCTGGTGATGAACTCGCTCAACTACGACTCAATGACGGTCGGTAATCACGAATACAACTTTGGTCTCAAGGTACTGGAGAAAGCGCGAAGCGAAGCAAAGTTTCCCTGGTTGTCAGCCAACACCTACGACAAAGGCAAAGATCAAACTCACTACAAGCCCTACATCGTGAAGGAAGTCGCAGGTGTCAAAATCGGAATACTTGGTCTGACAACGCCGGGAATACCAAATTGGGACAACCCGCCAAACTACGCCGGTCTCGAGTTTCATGAACCGCTGGTTGAAGCTCGCAAGTGGGTGCCGATCTTGCGTGAGCAGGAGAGGGTTGACGTCGTTGTCATCGCCATGCACATGGGTCTCGAAGAAGATCTCCGCACGGGTGAGGTAAGCCCGGGCCAGGTGCTACACGAGAACGAAGCGATTTCAATTGCGAAAGAGGTTCCGGGCGTCGATGTGATTTTTATGGGCCACACGCACCGCGACGTGCCTTCTGTCTATATCAATGGTGTGTTGTTGACGCAGGCCAATCGTTGGGGAAGCCATCTCGCACGCGCCGATCTCTACCTGCAAAGAGCTGGAAGCGGTTGGCGCATGTATGCGAAATCAGCACGAACGATTTTTGCAGACGATCGCGTGGAACCCGATCCGGAGGTTGTCAAACTCGCGGAGCCTTACGATCAGGAGACGCAAGGCTGGTTGTCGCGAGTCATTGGGCAGTCGCCCGCAGAGTTGACCGCTGGCGACGCGCGTTTTCGCGATACGGCGATACTGGACTTGATTCAGAAGGTGCAGTTGGAAGCCGGCAAAGCGGACGTATCGATGGCGGCCAGCTTCAACGACCAGGCCCACATCGCGAAAGGGCCGGTGAGCGTGCGCGACATTGCCGGTCTTTACGTTTACGAAAACACTCTCGCCGTGCTGGAGGTTACCGGCCAGCAACTGAAGGACGCTTTGGAACACTCGGCGAAGTATTTCAAGACTTACGAGCCCGGCAAGCCGCTGCGCGACCAGGTGGACGAAAAGATTCCGGCTTACAACTTCGACATCGCCGAAGGTGTTACTTACGACCTCGACATCTCTAAACCGGTTGGGCAACGGATCCAGAACCTACGCTTTCGTGGTCAGCCGCTCGCGCCGTCGCGAAAGCTCCGTCTCGCCACGAACAATTATCGCGTCAACGGTGGTGGCGGATACGATATGTACAAAAATGCCCCAGTGGTTTATCGATCGAGTGAAGAGATTCGAGAGTTGATTATCGATTGGGTTGAACGCAACAAAACGGTCCCCGCGACACCCAACAACAACTGGCGCATCGTGCCGTAAACCATTCTTGGATACAGTCAGAACCACCTCGCGGTAGCGGGTGGGTACGTCGTAGACGCGCTCGGAATGGCCTGCGGCGCACCCACCCGCTCCAAGAATGGTTTCGGTTTGCAGAAAGCCCCCTAACACACAAAGCGGCTAGCGGTGAGATCTAATTCGCCGCTTTGGTCGCGGGGGGAGTGCGTGTGAGAAGAGAGTTTGAGCAGTTAGGTCAACGCTGAACCATTGTGATCTGGGTTCACAGCAGATCCAGGTCGCGTTAGGAGAAGATCTGATTGGTTCAGCGTTGACCTTCTCGACCCTGCTTGTTTGACTTATTAACGCGTCATCGAGGCGAAAACCCCCTCAGAAATATTTCGGTTCAAATCGCCATATCTGAACAAGAGCGAAAATTGGTGCTAGAATCGGGCCAACGCGGGAGCCTCGATGATCATTTACTTCACCATAACTCACGAAGATGGACTCACCTGACCAGCCAAATGGGACGGGTTCGTCTGAGAACATCACTCAACTGCTCGCCAGGTGGAATGAGGGTGATGAAAAAGCTCTCGAGCAGTTAACGCCGCTTGTCTATGACGAACTGCACCGGCTGGCTGCAAACTACCTTCGCAAAGAACGCCGCCAACACACACTGCAACCAACCGCATTAGTTAATGAGCTTTACTTGAAAATCTTCGATCAGCAGCGGACGAACTGGCGCAACCGGGCGCAGTTTTTTGGTGTCGCGGCGTTTTTAATGAGACGCATTTTGGTCGATCACGCGCGTGCTCATTACACCTCGAAGCGCGGCAGCGGTCGTATTTGTGTATCACTAAGGAATATTGGGGATTTTGGTTCTCAGCCGGATATCGACTTGATGGCGCTCCACGAAGCCCTCAACCGATTGCAGGAGGTTGATCCAAAACTGGTCCGGATTGTGGAGTTGCGCTTTTTTGCCGGACTGACAATCGAGGAAACTGCGGCAGTGTTGCAGATTTCACACGCCACGGTCGAGCGCGAGTGGGGAACTGCAAAAGCCTTTCTGAAGCGCGAACTGACAAGGAACGAGAATGATGTCTGAGGGATTTAGAACGCGTTTTTCGCGTTAGTCAGTAGTCAAGGCCTTACGGGGAATTTTGCCTTCCCGAGCGACATGATCACCCATGACAGTTGGCAACGTATAAAAGAGATATTCCAATCGGCTCAGGAGCTTAAACCCGAAGAGCGTTCGGACTTTCTCGACCGGGCTTGCGGCGACGACAAGTCGCTTCGCGAGGAGGTTGAGGCTTTGTTGACCGCCGATGCCAGCAATGAAGATTTTTTAAGCGCTCCCGCGTACGAATTTGCAGCAAGCATCATCGCTGGTGAAGAAACCGAGTTCGCGGCCGGTCAAAAAATCGGTCCTTACACGATTTTGTGTCCGCTCGGTTCCGGTGGCATGGGCCAGATCTATCTTGCCGAAGACGCCAGACTGCGTCGCAAGATCGCCCTCAAATTCATTTCACAGCAATTCGCAAGCGATCCCGGCCGAGTGCAGCGCTTCGAACAGGAAGCGCTGGCAGCATCTGCCCTCAATCACCCCAATATCTGTGTTATTCACGAGCTCGGAACAACCGAAAGCGGCCGGCACTTCATCGCGATGGAGCACATTCAGGGAGTTACCCTGCGCGATCAACTGTCGCGAGGACCACTCCCAGTCAAGCAGGCTTTGAACATCGCCATCCAGGTAGCCACCGCACTGTCCAGCGCTCACGCTTCGGGCATCGTTCATCGCGATATTAAACCTGAAAACATAATGCTGCGGCCGGACGGTTACGTGAAGGTGCTTGACTTCGGACTTGCGAAGCTGACGGAGATTCTGCCGGTACCCGAAACACCACTGCTGGGTTCGAAAAATGTAGCTACGGAAGCGGGCACGCTGATGGGTACCGTAAAGTACATGTCTCCGGAACAGTTACGTGAGACAAAAGTCGACGAGCGATCTGATATCTGGAGTTTGGGTGTTGTGCTTTACGAAATGCTGACGGGGTCGACGCCATTCGAAGCGGCGACACCCAACGAAACCATTGCTGCCATCAGCTCAGTCCAGCCCGCGTCGCCAAAATTTCCCGATCATGTGCCGGGTCCGCTTCGCGACATCATCACCAGGGCGCTCGAGAAAGAACGCGATCGTAGGTATCAAACAATTTCGAAACTTGCTGCCGATTTGAAGAGACAGCAGGGCACGACTATTGATCTGGGAAGCAGGTATCCTTTCACTAGTGACGAGCAACTGACACGCAAGATCGAACCTTCCGGGATATTCACGCGCATAAGAACCCAGGCGCAGTTCACGACGGATTTTTTGCTCACTGAAATCCGATCGCATAAGGGAGCAGCACTCTTCGCAGGTGTTTCAGGCGTTCTAATTTTTCTTCTGCTGGTGCCAAACTTATCCCGCATCATCAACAGGTTTGTGAATCGGCCCGTCCCTGTCTGGACGACGATCGAAATGAAGCCGGTCACCAACGAAGGGAATTCCATTTGCACGACGATTTCCCCAGACGGAAAACTTATCGCCTACGCGGACGAGCGGGATGGAAAGCAGCGTATTGTCATAAAAAACACCGAGACGTCCGCCTCTGAAGTATTTGTGGCTCCTGCGGAAGTTCAATACCTTGGCGTTTCCTTCACCCGCGACGACAACTATCTATTTTTCACTCGTAGAGAAAATGGCACGGGAATTCTGTATCGACAGGCACTCCTCCCCCGCCTTCCACCCGTTAAAATCAAAGATGGAGTAGATAGCCCGATAAGCTTTTCGCCGCAGCAGGATCGATTTGCCTTCGTGAGGCTCGATGACAAAGGCGTGTACTCATTGGTGCTCTCAAACGTTGATGGATCAAATGAACAAGTTATTTCAACTCGCACCGGTAACGATAAGTTTTCTGTCTACGGTCTGGCATGGTCTCCTGACGGAAATCTGATCGTTTGTCCCACAAGATCTTGGACCGAGGATGGTTATAAGGTGAAGCTGACTGGGTTTGACTTGACGAATGGACGCGAGCAACTGCTCAGTCCTGAGTCGTGGTTCTCGATCCTTCAGATCTCCTGGCAGGAAGACATGAGCAGCCTGGTTATCAGCGCTCGAGACGAAGCCACAAGCCCTTTTCAGTTGTTGCGCATAAGTTACCCAAACGGAAGCAGCCAGAAGATAACCAATGATTTGGCCGAGTATTGGGGGGCAAGTGTATCCGGTGAAAACATTGTAACCGTGAAAACCGAGTGGCCCTGGGATCTGTTTGTTGTTAATGCCGCAGATAATTACGAAACGCACTCATGGATTCTCTCCGGCGTGAGTTTAAGCTACGGCGTTGCCTGGACGGGTGACGGCCGGATTGTGTTTTCGTCGATGGTTCAGGACAAGCTAAACATTTCCCGGATCAACGAGGATGGTTCTAACCAGGTTCAACTCACTAATGCGGGCAATAACTATACGCCCGAGACTTCCGCTGACGGCCGGTTTGTGGTCTTCGCCTCTGACCGGACTGGCAAGTTCAACATCTGGAGAATGAACACCGACGGCAGCGATTTGAAGCAACTGACCTTCACAGACGGTAACTTCTATCCGTCTATATCGCCTGATAATCAATGGGTTGTTTACGACAACCAGTCGTCGACCACTAAGGATGTTTGGCGAGTGCCGCTGCACGGCGGTACCTCGGCAAAAATCGCGGAAAAATACCGGATGCCGGTATACTCGCCAAACAGCCAAAGGTTCGCCGCACGCTACGACGTGAGCTCGGGCACTCGCGATGTTGCTATTTTTTCCGGAGACGGTACCCAGCCATTAAGGCAAGTACCGATTCCAGTTATTGAGTGGCAACATGTTCGCTGGCTCGACGACCACACTCTTAGCTACGTGAAGAGTGTCGATGGAAAAGCAAACATCTGGAGTTACGATCTCAACACAGGCGCCACAACTCAGTTAACCCACTTCAATCGCGATCAGATCTTTGCTTACGCCTGGTCCCCTGACGGCAAGAAACTGGCGTGTCAGCTCGGAAGTGGAATAGCTAATGTGGTTGTGATTAAAAGTGGCCGGTAGTCAGTTGTGAGGCACAACATCACACCCGGTCAAAGCTACACTCGTCTACCCACGCTTCACGAATTCAGTAACCGGTCCTTTTAGTATGGTGGTGGTCCCTGGCATCCCGGCGGATCGATACTGGCAACATCAGTTGCGATCTTACCTGCCTCGGTTAATAAGGCTTGAAACCCGGCGAAATCCATTTCTGTGAGTCCTTGCGTCGAGCGGTCTGCCTGTAACGATTTGATAAGTGTGTTGAGAGCCTCAATAAGCTTCTTGTTTACTCGAACAAGCTCGAAATTGATTCTTGCCTGGTTGAACCAGATCCCTTTTCTATACGACTTTGGGTCTTCAGGCGACAACCATTTCCCTTGTTTATAATCGTTTGGGTCTTCAGCTGGCATTGCAATTCTCCCTTTAGGTAAATCGTTTGGTTTTTGATCCGGGTCTCTTTAGATTGCCCACAAAGGCCAATGGGGAGAGTTGGACCTTAGCGTTTGGGTAGTAACGCGAAATCCGCTTCCATATCCCCTCAATTAAGTGGAGATTGACGAAATCCTCAACGCATTAATACCCGGCAGTAACCCTCCTTATTAATATGTTTCTTGTGTAAAAAGATTACGCAGAGATAGTATTC
>Ga0111539_10000638_pt1 | contig 45252 bp, 37 predicted proteins | sample RhiMethybrSRZTD1_FD_79667 | JGI IMG/M metagenome (GOLD analysis project Ga0111539, IMG submission 79667) | Populus rhizosphere microbial communities from Tennessee, USA - Rhizosphere MetaG P. TD hybrid SRZTD1 (version 2) (version 2) | ecosystem: Host-associated > Plants > Roots > Rhizosphere >... | reverse complement strand
CCGGCAACGCCAAAACTTCTCGAGCTTGGCTTCATCCATGTCCTCGACGTCAACGGTGACGGACGCAACGACGTGATTGCCGGGGCGGGGCATAACTACGGTCTGTTCTGGTTCGAGCAGGGCACGGACCGTCAGTTCGCGCGGCGCACGATCGACGCGTCATGGTCACAGGCCCATGCCTCAACGCTCGTCGATCTCAATGGCGACGGCCGGCTTGACATCGTGACGGGCAAGCGGTTCATGGCGCACAACGGCAGCGATCCCGGCGAAAAGGAACCTTTGGGCGTCTATTGGTACGAGTTCGTGCGACCCACCGCCACATCAGTCGCGTCAGGACAGCCGGCTGCAGTGGAGTGGATCAAACATGTAATCGACTACGGCGGCCGCATGGGTGGTGGGATGCAAATCCCGGTGATAGATATCGACGGCGACGGCGATCTCGATATAGTCTGTGCCGGCAAGAGCGGGCTGTTCTTCGTCGAGAACCTCACGAAAGCGCCGGCAGGCCGGGGGAGCCGGCGATAGCCACTACACGGAGAAGAGACACATGCAGAATCCGAGCGTCAGCAACGAGGGCATCGCGCCAAACGCCAAGCGCCTGCTCTGGGCCGGCTTCCTTGCCATCCTGGCCGCCGGCATCGGAGCGGGCGTCCGCGGCGGCATTCTCGCCAATTGGGCGGCCGACTTTGGTTTCACGGGGGCGCAGCTCGGCGCCATCGGCGGGGCCGGCTTCACGGGATTCTGCTTTGGCATCATCATCGGCGGGGTCGTCGTCGACAAGATCGGATATGGCAAGCTCGTCGTCGCGGCGTTTCTGTTCCACGTCCTGTCGGCCTTCATCACTTTTGCCGCCACGAAAGGGCAAGCCCAGGACACGGCGTATCTATTTCTCTACGTCGGGACGTTCGTGTTCGCGCTCGCCAACGGTACGCTTGAAGCCGTCGCCAACCCGCTCGTCTCGACGCTCTTCCCAAACAACCGCACGCACTTCCTTAACCTTCTGCACGCCAGCTGGCCCGCGGGACTCGTGCTCGGCGGGCTGATTGGATGGATCCTCGGCGAGGGGATGCAAGTCAGCTGGAAGCTGCAACTCGGGCTGTTCCTGGTGCCGACCGCGCTCTACGGGGTCGCCTTCATGGGCCAGACCTTCCCGAAGTCTGAAGCGTCCGCGAAAGGACTCAGCGTCGGTGAGATGCTGCAGGAGGTCGGAATCCTTGGCGCCGTAGTTGCCTGCTTCCTGCTCGGCCTCTTCTTCAAAGATCAGCTGGGCGGCATCCTCGGGTTCTTCACGGGCAACGCGTTCTACACCTCGACGACATGGAATGTCCTGGCGTGGGGTGTCGCCGCAGCGCTCGTGTTCGTCGTCGCGGTGAAGACGAACTTTTCCATCGGATCGATTCTGCTGTTCGTGCTGTTTGTGACGCACGCGCTCGTCGGCGCGGTCGAGCTCGGCACCGACGGATGGATTCAGAACATTACCGGCAACATCCTGACGCCGGCGCAGGGGAAGATCCTGTTCGTGTTTACCTCGTTGCTGATGTTCTCGCTGCGGTTTTGCGCCGACTTCATCGAGCGCAATCTGAAGGTCTCGCCGATCGGGCTGCTCTTTATCTGCTCGGTCCTCGCCGTCATCGGCCTGCGACTCGTCAGCGGCATCGAAACGTTCGCGGGGGCCATGATCACCCTCGCTGTCTACGCACTCGGCAAGACGTTCTTCTGGCCGACGATGCTCGCCGTCGTCGGCGACCGATTCCCACGAACCGGTGCCGTCGCGATGTCGATCATGGGAGGGATCGGTATGATGTCAGCCGGGCTCCTCGGCGGACCTGGCCTCGGGTACGCGAAGGATCGTTTCACCGCGGAGCACCTGATGACCACGGCGCCGGCGATCTACGAGCAATACAAGGCGCCGACGCCGAGCAAGTTCCTGTTCCTCGAGGAAGTGCACGGGCTCGATGGTACGAAGCTATCCCAGGCGCAGACGGCGGCGGCGAAGACGCCCGACCAGCAAACCGTCGCGCAGGCCAGCATCGCCGGCGACCGCGAGACGCTCAAGGCGGACTCGTACATTCCCGCTGCGATGGCGGTCGTCTACCTCATGCTGTTCTTCTATTTCAGAACGATCGGCGGTTATCGCCCGGTTCGGATCGAGGCGGCAACGGCCAGGACCTGACGCGAGAACGTCGAGGCGAAAGCAGCTTAGAGCGTCTTCAGGAAAATATTCCTGAACTCAATCTTCATCGGCGGACCGACGTGGATCTGAAAGCCGAGCAGCCCTTTCATCGCGCGGCCCTTTGCATCATCGTCGACGATGAACGCGGTGACGTGGCCGTTCACGATATTCATGATCATGTTGCCGCGCGCGATCAGGTGGACGTTGTTCCACTCGCCTGGCTTGATCAACGACTTGAGTTCGTCGGCATTCATTTCCAGGCTGCCAATCTGCCGTGAGACACCGTCGGGGCCGATCTCAACGGCCTGACCGCGCTGCATGAGAAACCCGCGCCCGCGTTCCTCGTAAATCATGCCGGTGAACTGGTTGGCGAAGTCGATGTCCGCCTGATAGCCCTTCAGCACCCACTTGCCGGTCACAGCACCACGGCCTTCGCCGCCAGGCGGCACCATCGCGCTGCGAAATTGGATGCCGCTGTTGGTCGAGCTCATTCGGTACTCGAGCTTCAATTCGAAGTCGGCGACTTCGCCGCCGCGCCAGATCACGAACGTGTTTTCCTTGAGCGGATTCGCTTCGGTCGTCGTGCCGACGAGGACGTTGCCTTCCGCCTTCCAAAGCGTCGTGTCGCCGTCCCAGTTCTTCATCGTGCCGTCGAAGATGGACTGGAAGCCAGTGCGATCCTCAAAGTTGAGGGGCTGCGCTCCTCTTGGACCGCCGCGACCCTGACCACGCCCCTGGCCCGCCGGCTGCCCGGCCGCGGCGGGCTGACCTGCTGACGGCTGCTGAGCGCCGCCGGCAGGCGCCTGTGCCAGAAGAAGCACTCCGCCAAGGATGGTTGCCGCCGCGCATACGACAGCACCCGTGACTCCCAGTGTGTGTCTCATGTTGATGTCCACCTTCTCGAGTGTGATTAAACTTTTTCCCACTTCCCGCTCTTCGCGGACTTCAGGACCGCGTCGGTCACGTAGTCGGTTGCGAGGCCGTCGCGGAACGTTGGCGCGATGCTCTGACCCTTCATCGCCGCGGTTGCGAAATCGGCAAATTGATGAATGAACGTGTGCTCGTATCCGATCTGCAGACCGGGCACCCACCAGTGCTTCATGTATGGATGATCGCCGTCGGTGATGTGCACGCTTCGCCAGCCGCGGACGCGCCCTTCATCGCGGTGATCGAAGTACTGAATCCGATGCAGATCGTGAAGATCCCAGAACGCTGATGCATGCTCGCCGTTGATCTCGAGGGTGTACAGCGCCTTATGGCCGCGCGCGTACCGGGTGGCCTCGAACATCGCCAGCGAACCGTTCTCGAAGCGGCACAAAAACGCGCTCGCATCGTCGATCCCGACCGGTTCAACCTTCCCGGTCAGATTGTGTTTGCGCTCCTTGATGAAGGTCTCCGTCATCGCCGTGACCTCAGTGATTGGACCGTTGAGCCACAACGCCGTGTCGATATTGTGCGCGAGCAGATCGCCGGTCACGCCGCTGCCGGCGACGTTGATGTCGAGCCGCCACAACCCTTCGCCGCCCTGGGGAAGATCCTGTGAGATCGTCCAGTCCTGAAGAAACTTCGCGCGATAGTGGAAGATGCGTCCGAACTTGCCCTGATCGAGGAGCTCTTTGATCAGTGTCACCGCAGGTACGCGGCGGTAGTTGTACCAGACCGTATTCGGGACGGCCGCTTTCTCGACCGCGTCGACCATTTCTTTCGCTTCTTTGGCATTCCGGCCGAGCGGCTTTTCGCACATCACCATCTTGCCGGCCTTGGCCGCGGCAATCGCGATCTCATGGTGGGTGTCGTTGGGACTCGCGATGTCGATGACGTCGATATCCTTCCGCGCGACCAGATCGCGCCAGTCCGTCGCGTACGATTCGTAGCCCCAGTTTTCGGCAAACTTCTTCACCCGCTCGGCATTGCGCGCGGCGACCGCCTTCAAAACCGGGCGGCACCCGAGATCAAAGAACCGCGGCGCCTGGAGGAACGCATTGGAATGCGTCCGGCCCATGAAGCCGTAGCCAATCAGTCCGATGTTGAGATTCTTCATCCAGCGCTCCGAACAACAACGCCGCGTGTTTTAGTTCCGGCGTTTTGTCTGCATTTATTACTTTGCGCTGGGGCCCCACCCCCAGCGCTGCCAGCCCTCGCTCCATCGCTCGGGCCGCATGATCGCAACGCCTTTCTACTTAGTCCCAACCATGGGCATCTCGGACTCCGACCATGACGCCGAGAATGTCGTTCCATGTGTTCTGCTGCGTCATCGTGGCGTTGGGGAACATGCAGCCGTCCCAGCAGATGTGCTGGACGGCGCGCGTCGGCATTCCACTGTCATCCTTCAACCAGAACCCGGCATGACGGACGATATCCAGCTTGCCATTCGGGTCGTGCGGGAGACAGTGACGGCCGGTCTTGTCGTGCGAGCCGGACCCCTTCACCGTCGCGTCGTTCTGCGCGACATGGAAATCAATCGTCCACGGACGCAGCGCGCGGGTCATCGTTTTCAGCCCCTCGTCGAGCGCCTTCTTATCGGTCCAGTCGAACTTCTCCGGCAGAATGCGATCGTCGGGAGCGTTGTACCCCATCGTGAACAGGAGCGTGTGCGCCATGTCGGCCTGGAAGCCAAGCGTCTTCGGCCGGTTCACCTGCTCCAGTAGCTCGACGTTGCGTTTGACGCTGTGCATGCCTCCCCAGCAGATCTCCCCTTCTGCCGCGAGACGCTCTCCGAACTGTTCGGCAACATCACACGCCTGGCGAAACGTCTCCGCGATCTTTTTCGTGTTGCCGGCCGGATCCTTCGCCCAGTCAGATGGACTCGCTGCCGAATCGATGCGGACGACCCCGTATTTGCGGATGCCGATGTCGCGCAGTTTTTTGGCAATCCCGCAGGCCTTGCGGACCTGGGTCAGGAAATTCTTCCGATCTTCGTCGCTGCCCATCGCGGATCCCCCGCCGGTGGGCGGCCACACCGGCGCCACGACCGATCCGACAACCAGCCCCTTGCCGCGAATCTTGTCGGCAAGCCGCTTCAAATCGTCGTCGGTGGAGTCGATGCTGACGTGGGGATCGAAAAGAAACAGATCGACGCCTTCGAACTTCGAGCCATTCGAGGTCGCCCTGGCGGTCATGTCGAGCATCGTATCGAGATCGATCGGCGGCTCGGCGCCCGGGCCGCCCTTGCCGACGAGTCCGGGCCACATGGCGTTGTGAAGTGCTGGGTATTTATGTTGAGCCATACGGGTTATTAGTCCTCAGTTGTGCCGAAACGATTCAGCGTCGGGGTTCCCAGGACCAAAGTGCTTCAGGATGACGAGCGGATCAACGTCGCTCTTGTTCTCAATCCGCACGCCAGCCCTGGCCGCATCGGCGGTCACGAACACCTCGTCTTCCGTCATTTGTCCGTAGCGAATCATCGCCGGCGTCGAAACGGAAAGCTTGCCCAACGTGCCGTAACCCTGCGTCAGGATGACTCCGTAGGCGGCGCCGTCCTTGATCGTCACGCTGCGTTTCGGCAACACGGTCAACTCCTTCGCCGAATACCATCCCGTGCCGTACGTCACCCACTGCTCGCGATAACCCTCGGCTTCGGTTTCCCCGAACGGCTTCACCGGCTTCGGGAAGCGCCGATTGCTTTCACCAAACCGCGGATTGACGTTCGCCTCCCAGTCAAGCATGCCGATGATGTAGTCGAGATCGCGCGTCTTGTCGGCGGGCACGTCCTTGGTCAGCAGATCCCAGCTGATGATTCGCCCTTCGACCTCTGACTGGAACATCGCAAATACGTCGCTGTTGACCTGAGGCTCGTAGGTCAAAAGCGATCCGGGTGCGTGCAGAATTCCCGGGTTGATCTGCCATCCGGTGCCGCGTTCCAGGCGGTACGCGCGCGACAAATACGTGATGCCGTTGTCTCCCTTGTTCCAGTTCTCCAGGCACCGGCGAACGTCGTCTTTTGTCGTTCCCGGCTCGAGTCCCATGAACGTATAGGGATAGTTGTTGTCGGTCGGGTTGTATTGAGGAGGAAAATAATACGCCTCAGGTTTCCCGCGTCGACCGACGCGCTTCGCGTCCTCGTCGCTCTGATGCATGTGGTGCGGGATTGGACCGAGGTTGTCGAAGAACTTGCAGAGCAGGTTCCAGCCTTTTTCACGCTGCATGACGTCGGCGCCGATCAACAGGTCGCCCGCTTTTTCGATCGCTTCTTTCAAGAGAAAACGCTTGCCGTCGGCGACGCGGACGTAGCTGAGCCCTTCGTCGGGCGGAGTGCCGGGTCCGTTGTCGGCGTTGGTGGTTGACGAAAACCATCGCTCGTTGATCCCACCGCGATCGCCGCCGCAGGCGTAGTAATCGTCGGGGTGAAGACGAAGACGACGCCCGGGGATCATGAAAGAGCGTGGCACCCAGCTGGGTTCAAGGCGAAGAAGTCCGCCACCGGCATTCACTGCATCCTGAATCTGCGCTCGATCGGCCATTCAATACTCTCGACAGGGTTAAGCGAGTTGTTGTTGTTCGGCAGACGCGCACGATACAACTCGCCGCGCAGCCGCGGCAAGCCCGTGCCACGCCGTCTCCGCCGTTTCACTCCAGCAAACGAGCCACGGTCGGTTTGCCAACCGTTAACTCTATTACAACCTTGCTGTTCGGCCGCAACCGCCAGATCGCCGACGGCACCGGAAATACGCAGCCCATATTGCGTCATGCGAAATGAGCCACGGAAGAACACAGACCAACACGGAAATGAGCCACGGAAGAACACGGACCAACACGGATGGGAGCCACGGAACAACACGGACAAACACGGATGGGAAGCCGCCGCGGCATAATACTCGGCTTCATGCCTCACACATCGCTCTTCCGCGGACGCCGTGCGGCCTCCATCGAGAACAATGACCTGCGACTCACGGTCGTCGAGGGAGGCGGCCACATCGCTGAAGTCTTTCACAAGGCCGCGGGAGTAAGCCCGTTGTGGATCCCGCCCTGGCCGTCGATCGAACCGGGCGACTACGTCGCGTCGAGCGACGACGCGTACGGTGCAAGCGTTGAGTCGCGTCTGCTTTCCGGAATCATGGGGCACAACTTGTGCCTCGACATTTTCGGCGGGCCGTCAGACGAAGAGTACGCCGCAGGATTGCAACCGCATGGCGAGGCATCCATGGCGACCTACGCGCTCGAAGCCGATCCGACGGACCTTCGAGTAACGGCCCCGCTGTCCGAGTCGAGTCTTCGAGTGGAGCGGCGGCTCGAGCTGCGCGGCGATTCGATTCGCGTCCGTGAATCGGTCGAGAATCTTTCTGCGACCGACCGGCCGGTCGCCTGGACTCAGCACGTGACCCTCGGACCGCCGTTCCTGGAAAACGGCACTACCACATTCGGTGCATCCGCGACGCGATCGAAGGTCCTGGAAACCACGTTTGGTTCAGCCGATTACCTAACCACCGGAGCCATCTTCGATTGGCCGCACGCTCCGCGCAGCGACGGCGGGAGCGAAGACCTCCGCACGTTCACGGCACGGCAGAAGTCCGGCGCCTATACGACGCACTTGATGGATCCCAACGAACCGGATGCATATTTCGTCGCCTTCTCCCCGACCTACCGGCTGTCGTTCGGATATGTGTGGAAGCAGAAGGATTTTCCGTGGATGGGAATCTGGGAAGAGAACCGGAGCCGTCCGCACAAGCCCTGGAATGGCCGCACGGTCACGCGTGGAATGGAATTTGGCGTGTCGCCATTCCCGGAATCGCGACGAGCGATGATCGAGCGCGGCCAGCTATTCGGCGTGCCGGGATTCCGGTGGATTCCCGCACGGACACGAGTCGAAGTCGAATACTGGATCGTCTGTCGCGTTGCGGATCGGATTCCGGAACGGCTGGATCGGCCCAGCTAGGTCCTCTTGTTTCAGGTCAACGGGCATCGTAGACTAAAAGTGGGATCACACCAGACGATTCGGAAAATCCTTTAAGATCCATCGGCCTTTTCTTTCAATCGAGGAGATCGACATGCATGTGCTCGGCGTATTGACTCTGCTCGTCGCGCTAGTTCCCGGCCAACAGCCCGCGCCAAAGCCGGCGGCGAAACCACCCGCAACCGCGCCTGCGCCTGCGGCGGCGGCCAAACCGGGCGCCGGCCGGACGGTGGAAATCACTGGCGGCGACGATATGAAATACAACACGACCACCATCAACGCGAAACCCGGCGAGACGTTGCACGTCGTGCTGAAGTCGACGGGGTCGATTCCGAAGATCGCGATGGCGCACAACTTCGTGCTGCTCATTCTCGGTGCCGACGTCGATGGATTCCTGAAGTCGGCGATGAATGCGCGCGACACCGATTACATTCCGGCAGATCAGAAGGCCAAGGTTGTTGCGTCAACCAAGCTGGCCGGACCGGGAGAGACGGTCGAAGTGACGTTCAAGGTTCCCGCCAAGCCGGGTAGCTATCCCTACCTGTGCTCGTTCCCTGGCCACTACACGGCGGGTATGAAAGGAAATCTCGTCGTCAAGTAAGCAGTTCGTCATGGCGGGCACGAAGTCTCGGGAATGAGGCTTCGTGCCTGCTGTGCTCCACAGTCAGCCCGCTCGCGCGACCTCGGCTATTCGCACGGGCAACGATACTCGGAATTCGGTCCCCTTCCCCCGTCCCGCACTCACCGCCTGAATCGAGCCTCCGTGAAGCTCGGTCAAATATTTCGACAGCGACAATCCGAGTCCAAGGCCACCGTACTCTCGCATTTGTCCAGTCTCGCCTTGCCAGAAGCGTTTGAAGATGTGCGGCAGCGCTTCAGCAGACAGGCCAATGCCGGTGTCGCGCACTACGATGTACGCAGTCGGCGCTTCGGCATGCACCTGAATTTCGATGCGGCCCCCGGTCGGGGTGAACTTCACCGCGTTGGTCAGCAAATTCCACATCACCTGGCGTAGGCGATCGCGATCGGCCAGGATCTTGATTCCCGGCTGAATCTGGACTTCGAGACGCAATCCCTTCGCCGCGATGGATGGGCGAATGTTCTCGACCGCTTCGGTCGCGAGAAGCGACAAGTCGGTCTCGTGAACATCCAGTCGCACCTTGCCGGTCACCATCCGCGACGTATCCAGAAGCTCCCCGACCAGGTCGGTCAGGACCTGCGCGTTCCGGTGAATGACGTCGATGGCCTTCTCTTGTTGCTCGGGCCCCATCACGCCTTTGCGCAACATCGCCGTGTAGCCGACGACCGTGTTCAGCGGTGTCCGAAGCTCGTGCGACAGCGTCGCCAGGAACTCGTCCTTCATCCGGTTCGCCTCGTCGGCCTCCTGCCGCAGGCGGAGTTGCTCGGTGACGTCTCTCGCGATCTTCGATGCGCCGACGACGGTGCCGTCTGGCGCGTGGATTGGAGAGATCGTGACTGAAATCTGAATGGTCGAGCCATCCTTGCGTTGCCGCACCGTTTCGAAGTGATCGACGATGAGTCCTTGCCGAATACGAGAGAGGACGAAATCCTCTTCGTCTATCCTTTCCTTCGGGATGATGATGGTGATGGGCTTGCCGATCGCTTCGGCGGCAGTCCAGCCGAACATCCGCTCTGCAGCAGCGTTCCAGGACATGATCACGCCGTTCAAATCCTTGCTCACGATCGCGTCGTCTGAAGAGGCCACGATCGCGGCAAGCCTCGATGCGGATTCTTCCGGGCGGAACGACATACGCGTATTATGCCCCAGAGAATCCGGCGAGTCCGACGGTCGACCTCGACTGGGAACGATTTCGACGAGCGGTGCCGTTGATTCCTTTCTCTCACTAAACGCACCTATACCCGCTCTGTCAGTATTCCTTTCATACGATGATCGAGCACAATCGGGCTTCGTCTAACGAAGCCACCGACAAACAGCCGCCCACAGGGACCGACGATCCTGGACTCCGTCGCATGATGACGTGGGTGGCCGTGGCGTTGATCGCAACGCTTGCCCTCGGATTTCTCGTGGTCGAGATTACGTTGCGATGGTTCGGCCAGCGATCGTAGATGCCAGGGGAATGCTCACGCCGACGGGTCCGCGGGGGAGCCAAGCTCTCTGACGAACAGTCGCGCCGCGGCGATCAGCGTGTCGAGCTGGCAGGGTTTTGACAACACAGCATCGGCGTCGCAGCCTTCCGAGCGCAGGGCTTCCGGCGCGGCGGTGACGGCAATAATTGCCGTTGTGGCGGTCTGCGGCTGGTTCCGCAACTGTCGGCACACCTCTGCCCCCGTCAGATCAGGTAACCGGTGATCGACGACCACCAGGTCTGGCGACAATTCGAGTGCGAGAGCGACCCCTTCCGCCCCAGAGCGACAGCCAAGCACCCGCATCCCTGTCATCTTCAACGCTTCACTCAACGCATCGCGGTTGTCGGCATCGTCCTCGATGACCAGCGCAAATGGCTTGAGCTCGCTGGTCCTCGCTACATGCTGGGCCGGGCGCAGAAGAAGCCGCAGGTATTCCGCTTCGTTGAGCGCCGCCTGACGGTTCGGAGCCGTCTTCCTGAGGAAGGCTGATCCATCGGCGTTGCGGAGTTCGACATCGACGTTGTGCCCATGAGGCACGAGGACACACGTCACCGCGCCATGTGTCCAGAGCTCAGCTGTGGAACTGTGAACGAACATTGAAACCCTCGTCTCCCCCGGAGACACGTTTCAGCGCTGACCGTCTGAGTGCAATACGATTACGGGGTCCGTACCGCGTTCAGCGCTGCTGTTCGCAATAGAGATGCCGACGCCCGCGGCCGAGCTACTCGCATCGCAAGGCGACCATTGGATCGACGCGAGTGGCGCGCCGCGCGGGTATCCAGCACGCCAACAGCGCCACGGCCATCAGGAGAGTTGCCGTAGCCGCGAACGTGAACGGATCTGTCGGACTGACCTGAAACAGCAAATGGTCGATCAGGTGTGTGACGGCAAACGCGCCGATCAAGCCTAAGGCGGCGCCAATTGCGGGGAGACGCAGCCCGTAGGTCACCACGAGACGAAACACATCTCGACGCGTGGCGCCAAGCGCAATGCGCAGGCCCAACTCGCGGTGGCGCTGCGAGACCGTGAAATGAACAATCCCGAAAATCCCAACGGCCGAGAGCACTAGGGCGACCCCGGCGAACGCCGCCATGAGCCACGCTTGAAATCGACGTTGAGCCGTGAGATCACCAAAAACTTCGTCAATGGTCTGCATCCGCAACACAATCGCACCAGCATATGTCGACCTGATCGTGTCGCGAATCGATGTGCCAAGCGATCTCGGATCGGTATCCATTCTGATTGCCACGTCCATCGTCGGTTCAGTGCTCGGAAAGAAAAACTCCGGGACGGGACGGGTTTCGAGTCCATGACGACGCATGTCGCCGACAACCCCGACTACTGTAATCCATGCATCCTTTGCCTCGGGACCACCTTCTTTGAAGCGCTTTTCCACCGGGTTCTCGCCTGGGAAAAATTGCCGCGCGAAAGATTCGTTGACGATGGCGATCCGGGCGTTCTGCTCCTGAGCGGTGAAGAATCTCCCGCTGACCAGCGGGATACCCAGCGCCCGGAAGAATCCGGGCGTGACGTCCGCGGTATTCACGAGGACACTGATGGTCCGATCTACAGGGGATGGGCGGCCTTCGACCGTGATCGCTTCTTCAGCGTGGTCAAAGGTCATCAGATTGGTAATCGCGCCGACGCCGCGGACACTGGGCAACTTCTCGAGCCGGCTCGCGATCTCGCCAAACGTATCCCACTCCTGATACCGCCACTGTGGCGACACGGGAATCGGAAGGTGTACGCGGGCCACGAGCACGTTGGCGGTGTCGAACCCGGCATTCACGGATCGTACGAGCAGGAGACTTCGTATCAACAGTCCCGCACCCACGAGCAACGTGATCGTGAGCGCGCATTCCACGACGACGAGCGTCGCGCGCGCACGTAAGGCTGGACGGCCGTCGGTCGCGCCTTCCTTCAAACCATCAAGGGGACGTCCCACCGACAGCTTCCATGCGGGCACGACACCAAATAGCAGCCCCGACAGAACGGACACAACGATCATGAACACGAGGACGGTCGTGTCGATTCGCACCTCATCCAGCCTTGGAATCGGCGTCGTCGATGCCGCAATCATGCGAACTGCTACCACCGCCGCCAAGGAACCGGCGATGCTGGCTGCGCAGGCGATGACGCTGTTCTCGATGAGAAGCTGTTGAATCAAACGACCGCGACCGGCCCCGAGAGCCGCGCGAATACTGAGCTCGCGTGTCCGCGAGACACCGCGCGCCAGCAGCAGATTTGACACGTTTGCGCACGCAATGAGTAGAACCATTCCAACCGAGCCGAGAAGCGTCCACAGCGCGATTTGCAGGTTTCGGCCCGTCACCTGCTGGAGAAGCGGTATCAGCTCGGTTCGGTACCCGATGAAATCGGGGTCCGCCGATGGGTACGATCGAGCCAGTTGCCGGCCGATCGCATCCATTTGAGATTGGGCGTCGCCGATCGCGACGCGGGGCGCCAGCCGTCCGACGACGCGCCAGAGTTCTGCCTGTCGATTGCTCCAGGATCGTTCGGCCACGGCGGGTTTGGAACTCCAGCCGGACATCAGCGTCGCCGGCTCCCAATGTTGAACGTCTCGCGTCGGGAACTGGAATCCTTGCGGCATCACACCGATGATCTGGAGCGGCCGGCCATCGACCTCGAGTATCTGTCCGAGCGCGCTATTTGCTCCACCAAACCGGCGCTGCCAAAGGCGATGGCTCAACACCACGACAGCTTCACGCTTTCTTTCCTCCTCGGCGGTGAACGTGCGGCCGACAAGCGGCGGCACACCGAGAAGCGGAAAGAGATTGGCCGATGTGAGAGCTCCGACGACGCGCTCAGGTTCACCCGCTCCGGTAATGTTGCCGGCGCGCTCTTGCCAGAATGCGAGATCGGTGAAGCTCTTGCTCTCCCGCCGCCAGTCAGTGAGCGTCGGGAACGAGGTCGCTCCCTCGTGGATGTTTCGTGCCGGGTCCGCCACCCAGACGAGGACCAGTCTGTCGGCATCCCAGTAGGGTAAGGGGCGCAGGAGGATGGCATTGATGACACTGAACATCGCCGCATTGGCAGCAACGCCAACACCCAGCGTCACGACGGAGACGGCGGCAAAGAAGACGTTCCGGCGCAGAGAACGGGCTGCGAATACGACATCGTGGCGGATGCCGTCGAGCCCGTGACCGATCCAGATGCTTCGTGCATCGTCGCGCGCCAGCGCCATGTTTCCCATCAGGCGTGCGCTTTCGCGCCGAGCAGCCTCGGCGTCGAGGCCGCTTCGCTGAAGCTGCTCTGCATGCAGCCTCCGATGAAACTCGACCTCCTCGACAAGATCACGCTCGACACGACGCAGCCGCAGGAAGTACGACAGACGACGGAGCAGCTTTGCCATGGACAACCTGATTACTCGGCGCGCAATGCCGCTGCCGGGTCGATTCGCAGCGCCTGACGCGCCGGAAGGATCGTCGCAGCAATGGCAACAATCGTCAGCACCGCTCCAACGGTGACATACGCAATCGGATCGAATGGGCTCAGGTCGTAGAGGAGACTTCGAATGATGTGCGCCGCCGTAACGGCGCCCGCGATCCCGAAGAGCAGGAGGATGTAGGCAATTGCTAGCCCGACAACCAGGGCCGCGGTGGCGAGTACAAGACTCTCGGTCAGGAGCTGACGCACGATCCGCGCACGGCTTGCCCCGAGAGCGAGACGCGCACCGGTCTCACGCCGCCGCGCCGCGCCGCGCGCGAGCAGTAGATTGGCCACGTTCGCGCATGCCAGACCGAGAACCAGCACGACGGCGGAGAACATCGTCGCGAAAATCTGATCGGCGTTCCGGCGTTTTGCCGGGTTCGGGAAGAACGTCGTTGAGATCAGCGCCACCTGATGGCGATCGAGGCCGTGATCCCTGCGAAACTGCTCACTCAGCGTGTTGAGCTCCGCAGCAGCCTGCGGCGGCGTTACGCCGTCAGCCAGACGAGCGGAGAGCGCCGCCCCGCGTTTGACGTCATCGAAAACGTAGTCGGGCCGCAGCATCGGCATCGCACCGATGGGAATCCATAGTTCTTTCTGGTCAAGCGATGTTCCGTCGAAGCCATGGGTCGTGACACCGACGATGGTGAAGGGTACGTCGTCGAGCACTATCCGACGACCGACGACATTGGGATCGGCGGCGAATCGGACTCGCCATGCGCGGTCGCTGACTATCGCAACCGTATCGGTGCGTGCAATGTCGTCAGAGAATCCAGCGCCGCGCGCCATACTGATTCCAAGCACGCGAAAGTAATTCGGCGTGACGAAATCGACCCTGACGTCGGCGTCGTCCAGCTTCAGCAGGCATCCTTCACTGAGTCCATCCAGGCAGCGAGTGGCGACCAATCCAGACAGAGTTTTGCTGTATCGAGCGAAGTGCTCGCGCTCGGCGAGTGAGAACGTCGCCCGACCGTTCTGGTCAACGAGCGTGACGACTCGGTCAGGGTCCTGCACCGGCCACGGCCGCCACAGGAAGGCATTCAGCGTCGTAAACAGGCTGGTATTGAGGCCGATCGCAGCGCCCAATGCGAGAACGGCCACGAGCGTGAATCCAGGCTCACGTCGAAGACCGCGGGCCGCATACACGATGTCTTGCCAGATAGTCTCCAGCCTCGGCCAGATCCATACCGCCCGCGCTTCCTCGCGCGCGAGTGTCCTGCTCCCGAGTGCACGGCGGCTAGCGGCGACCGCATCAGACTCCGGCACTCCGTCGCGAACGAGCTGGCGCTGACGCTCCAAGCGATGGAACTCGATTTCTTCCCGCAACTCGGCTTCGCTGCGAGTGGAATGCAGCAGGTAGCGAAGTCGGCGAAATAGTTTCATTAGGTCAGATGGATCGATCACGCCAATTGGAGAACCCGTTGGATCGCACCGACGAGGCGCTCGAACTCAGCACGTTCCGCCGCCAATCGCTTTTTCCCCGCGCCGGTCAACGTGTAGAACCTCGCCCGCCGATTGTTCTCGGACGCGCCCCATTCGGCTTTGACCCACCCGTTCAGGAGCAGCCGCTGCAGCGCTGGATACAGCGAACTCTCGCCCACCTGCAGCACGTCCTGTGACAACAGCTTGAGACGTTCCGCGATGCCGTAGCCATGGAGTTCGCCGGCGACAAGCGTGCGCAGGATCAGGAGATCGAGTGTTCCAGGCAGCAGGTCCGGTGGTTGATTCGTGAGCCCCATGACGATTCCGTGTTTATCCGTGTTGTTCTGTGGTTGCCGGGTTTATCCGTGTTGTTCCGTGGTTTCCCATCGTTAGACGATGGGAAGGATCGATCGGTTCTGGGGAAATGTCAAGACCCATCGTTTGCCGACGGGAGTGTCAGGTTTCACTTGCATTAGAATCTCTGCGAGATGGCGCAACCTCCTGCACTCGACGTTCTGGGGCTCGGTGAAAGTTCCGTCGACCACGTCAATCTCCTGCCGACCGCTCCACTGGCGCGTGGCACCGCCTCAAAGCTCCGGATTTCGTCGGCATTCGATGCCGCCGGCGGTCAGATCGCGAGCATGCTGGCGGCGTGCAGCGGACTCGGACTTCGCTCCGGCTACCTCGGCCCGCTGGGTAGCGACGACAACGGACGATTGATCCGAAACGAGCTGGAACGGCGCGGCGTGGATCTGTCGAACGTGCTGGTTCGCGACGCGCCGGCTCGATTCGCAATCATCCTGGTCGACGAGTCGACCGGCGAGCGCACCGTCCTCTGGCACCGAGATCCGGGCCTCGATATTCGCGACGGCGAGATCGATCCGGCAGTCCTGACCGCCCGCATCCTTCACGTCGATGACGTCGACGAGCAGGCGGCGATCTGGACCGCGAGGGCAGCAACCGCGCGCGGCGTGACGGTGACGAGCGATCTCGATCGCGTCACGGAGCGCACGAACGAACTCGTCGCCAGTGTGTCGATTCCGATTTTTGCCGAGCACGTCCCGCCGACGCTGACCGGTGAACGGGATCCGGAACGCGCTCTGCGAAAACTGCGCAAGCAGCACGCCGGTCTGCTGTGCGTCACGCTCGGAACCGCCGGGTCGATGGCGCTCGACGGTGATCGGTTGATTCATGTCCCGGCCTTCAAGGTGCACGCCGTTGACACGACCGGGGCGGGCGACGTTTTTCGCGCCGGTTTCGTCTACGCACTCCTCGCCGGCTGGCCAACGCTCGACGTGTTGAAGTTTGCGAATGCGGCTGCCGCCGTCAGCTGTACCCGCCTCGGCGCCATGGGCTCTGCGCCAATGCTCGCCGAGGTTGAACAAATGCTCGCGGGGGAATTCGTTGCAACCTAGGCCGTAAATGCCAACACGACGCGCCTTTCTCAAGGTCACCGGGGTGGCGCTTGCCGCCGCCCGAGCACGAACCATGTTCGGGCAGGCTCCAGCGATCGTCGGATCGCAGGCGGCGCGACCATCAGCGGCATTCGGCGCGACCGCCGGCGACGTCGACGTCGACAGCGCCATCATTTGGAGCCGGACCGATCGGCCATCGAAACTCGTTGTTGAATACTCGACAACCGAATCGTTCGCGAAGACCAATCGTGTTGTCGGGCCGGCCGCGCTGGAGACCAGTGACTTCACGGCGCGCGTGGACTTGAGGGCGCTTCCCACCAACCAGCGGATTTTCTATCGCGTCCAGTTCCAGAGCCTGTCGGACCTGCGTGCCTGGAGCGAGCCCGTCATCGGCAGTTTCACGACGCCCGCGCGCGCAACCGAGCTGCGGCGCGACGTCACGATTGCGTGGAGCGCCGATACCGTGGGTCAGGGCTGGGGCATCAACCCCGAGATGGGCGGCATGCGCCTGTACGAGGCGATGCGCCAGGCAGGCGCCGACGTCTTCATTCACACCGGGGACACGATCTACGCCGACGCGCCGCTTCCGTCAGAAATACGCCTGGACGATGGGCGCGTGTGGCGCAACATCGTGACTCCTGAAAAGAGCAAGGTGGCCGAGACGCTCGACGAGTTTCGCGGCAACCACCGCTACAACCTGCTCGACGACAACGTCCGTCGTTTCAACGCGTCCCTTTCGCAGTTTGTCATCTGGGACGATCACGAAGTGCTCAACAATTGGTATCCCACCGAAATCCTCGGCTCCGAGATGCCCCACTCGGAGCACAGCGTCGCCCTGCTCGCCGCGCGGGCCAAACGCGCATTTCAGGAATACACGCCGATGCGTTTCGACCCGACCGATCCCGAGCGCATCTATCGCGCCATTCGATTCGGACCGCTCGTCGAGATCTTCGGCTTCGACATGCGTACCTACCGCGGCGCGAACTCGCAAAATCGTCAAACCGTGCTGTCTGCCGAGTCCGAAATCCTGGGATCGTCGCAGGTTGCGTGGCTCAAACGGCGGCTGTCTGAATCGCGCGCAACGTGGAAGATCGTCGCGAGCGATATGCCGCTCTCACTGACTGTCGTGGACGGCCCCCTCTTCGAAGCCGTTGCCAACGGCGATCAGGGCCCGCCGTTGGGGCGTGAACTGGAGATTGCCGCCCTGCTGCGGTTCATCCGCGATCGACGAATTCGCAATGTCGTCTTCGTCACCGGCGACGTGCATTATTGCGCCGCGCACCATTACGACCCATCGCGCGCATCCTTCACCGACTTTCATCCGTTCTGGGAATTCGTCGCAGGCCCCGCGCACGCCGGGACCTACGGCCCGGCAGAACTCGATCGTACGTTCGGGCCCGAAGTGAAGTTCATTGGCATTCCGCGGGGGATGAAGCCGAACCGGCCACCGAGCGAAGGCTTTCAGTTCTTCGGCACGCTGCACGCGTCGGCAAAAACGCGCGCGCTGACGGTCAAGCTTGTGAATAGCGAGGGGAAGGAGCTCTACAAGATCGAACTCGCGCCGGAGCGTTCCTAGCTCCGTTCTCTCGTCGCGATCACATCTCGTAAAGGCGGTAAGACGGCCTCGATGCGCGAGCGCGACGGCTCCAGCCATGGCGGCAACACCAGCGTCTCCCCGAGGTGCGCCGGATCCTCGTCGGCCGCAAAGCCGGGGCCATCGGTCGCGAGTTCGAAAAGCACGCCACCCGGCTCGCGGAAGTACACCGACTTGAACCAGAACCGATCGATCACGGGCGTTGGACGCGCGCCGGCCTTTTCGATCCGCGCGCTCACCGCCAGCTGATGCGTCTCGTCGTCGACGCGCCACGCAAGGTGATGCACGGCCCCGACGCCCCAGGCGCCGCGCGACACATCGCGCGTTTCGCGGATGTCCACGCAGCCCCAGGCGTCCTTGAATCCGTAACGCGTCCAACCGTCTTCACTGCCAAGCCGCTCGAACCCCAGCACGGTCGTCAGAAAGTCGGCCGTCGATTCTTCGTGACGTTCCCAGAGACGGCCATGGTGAAGGCCGCGTATCTGGCGCCCCGCATCGACCGAACTCTCTTCCCACGGTGTGAACGGCCGGTTGGGTTTCGCGGGTTCAACCAGCGCCAGCCGCAACCCATGCGGATCGGTCACAGGAAGTACGCGCTCACCAAATCGGGTCTCGACGGGATCGATCCGCGCGCCGTACTTTTCGAGTCGAGCACCCCAGTACGAAAGACTGTCGGCTGGCACCTCGAGTCCGACCTCGACAGCGAGGCCATGTCCCATGCGAGGCGGCGCCATCTGTGCCCACGGAAAGAACGTCAGATCCGAGCCGGGTCTCCCTTCCGCGTCCGCGTAGAACAGGTGATAGGTTCCGGGATCGTCCTGGTTGACGCTTTTCTTCACGAGCCGCATGCCGAGGACACCGGCGTAGAAGTCGAGATTCTCCTGCGGCGGACCGGCAATCGCGGTGATGTGATGCAATCCGTTGACTGGGGTGGTCACGGTCCAATTGTACGTTCACTGACCGTTTCCGCGTCTTTTCGGCTTGTGAATCCGGATTCACGATTCACAAGCAGTATGAGATGTTGACTCATGCCGAGATTTAAATTGCTCATCGAGTACGCGGGCACGCGCTACAGCGGTTGGCAAATCCAGAAGAACGCCCGGACGGTGCAAGGCGAGATCGATCGAGCGGTCCGCGAGGTCGCCAAGCGCCGCGAGTTCGAGCTGTATGGTTCCGGCCGAACCGACGCCGGTGTTCACGCGCTCGCGCAGGTGGCGCATCTCGAGTTGTACACGACCCTGCAGCCCGAGTCGCTGCGACGCAAACTCAACGACGAACTGCCGGCAGATATCCACATTCGTGCCATTGAGCCTGCGCCGCACCGGTTTCACGCGCGTCACGATGCGATCTCGCGATGCTACCTTTACCAGATTTCGCGACGACGAACGGCTTTTGGCAAACCACTGGTGTGGTGGATTCGCGAGCCGCTCGCGATCGATGCGATGCGCGCGGCAGCACGCGCATTCATCGGGATGAAGGACTTCAGAGCGTTTACCGACGATGAGCCGGAAGAAAAATCGACTCGCGTGTTGGTAGAGTCGATCGAGATTGCCGAGAGCGGTGCATTGATTCTGATCCGCGTGCGGGGATCACATTTTCTCTGGAAGATGGTGCGCCGAATGGTCGGAGTCCTTGCCGCCGTTGGCCGCCAGGAACTCGACCCAACCGATGCCGGTCGATTGCTCAGCAATCAACATGAAGCCGCCAAGCCGGCCGCGCTCGCCGCGCCGGCAGCCGGTCTCTTTCTCGAGGCCGTGCTTTACAAAGGTGATGACGCGCCGGGACCGATGACGCCGGTCATCAATATTGGTGCGTAAACTATCGCAGGATACGTACATTGGTGGGTGCGCTTGGGGCCACGCCTTCACGCCAGCCGAGTTGTACGACGTCGAAGTCGTCGGCGGTCAGCGCGCTGAAGGCGGGGTTCAACACTGAGTTGTTCCACCGCGCATCCATGGTCCCACTGATATACATGTCAGAGCCGTTGTCGGCGACGATGAGGCCGTAGCGTTTCATCGCTCGAAAGAGCCGCTGCACCTCGGGTGTGAAACCAGAAATATTCTTCGACGCTTTCAGCCGCAGACGCGCACCCATGGGCAGCGCGCTGCTGTTTGTACCGGCTGCGTGCGACGCCGGCCAGACATAGCCGTTGCTCGCGCGTACCGTGACCCGGAACGCGTGCGTGATCTCGGCGGTGCCAAAGGTTTCATCGTACCGAATCAGTCCGGGGAAAATCGCCAGGCCCGCCGCGTCGGCCGATGTCCAGCCCGTCGGCCTGCGATTGTTGGTGTTCATATCGAACACCGCACCCGATCCCGCCTCCCATCGTCCTGCCGCGCTGTTCCACATGGTTGCGAAGGTTTCGTAGAGAAGCCAGCGATCGCGGTCGATGATCAGCGTGTGGCGGTCGCCGGACGTGCCGCCGCCGATCACATCGCCTTCTATGTAATGAGGCTGCGTGCGCGCCTCATCGGGAATTGGATAGCCTGGCAATCCCGGTGCACCGGAATCGCTTTCATCGCCGTACGCAACGAACGCGACCGGAACGCGCGCTTGATCACCGGCGACGACGACGTAAGGGAAACCATAAGGCGGCGGTCCGAAGTCCGGATGCAGCCGGCGCACCGCGGTGGGATTGGTCGGCGTCCGTCCACTAATGAAGTCGATGAACGCTGCGGATCTCGAGTCGACGGGAACCGCGGAGATATCCGCGTTCCACCAGTTGCTCGTCGGAAATACCTGACGGCCGACTAACGGCTCATTGAGGACCGGCGGAGCCGCAGCCCGCACAACGACCACGGCGCCAATAAGCGCGGCCGACACCGCAAATGTACGGACTGCCACGGGCCAATGCCGTATCACGGATCGTGCCGTGCCTACCACCGCCGCTAGATCCTGATGGCAGTTGGAGTTGCGGTAAGTCCCGAGGGATGGCGAACCCCGCCACTGCGCGCAAGGATGTAACACTTGCGCGCAGTGTTGTAACGGGAAAGGTGTGCTATTTCTTCGGCGCGGACTTTTTCGCCTTCGGGACCTTGAGATCGGTCAGGTTCTTGACGATGGCCTCACCCGCCGTCGACGTCTGCCCGCTCTTGTCGATCGCGGCAATCTTTCCCTGCGGATCGATATAGAACGTCCAGCGCGACGCGAACTGGCGTTCCGGCGGGCGATTCGACGGAATCACGCCGTATGCGTTCGCCACCGTCTTCTCCGGATCCGACAGGATCGGGAAATCGGCCTGTTCCTTTTCAGCGAAGGCTTTGTTGTCTTCGGGCTTGTCGACGCTGACCATGAAGTAGGCCACGTCGTAGTCGCGGATGGCTTCCCCGCTCGCACGGAGCGAGTTGCATTCAGCGGTTCAACCGCCGGTGAAGGCTTTCGGGAACCATGCCAGCACAACGGTCTTCCCCTTGTAGTCCGCCAGCTTGTGCACCTTCCCGTCGGATCCCATCAGAGCGAACGCCGGCGCGGTATCGCCGACCTTGAGCTCGAGAGGATACTGGGGAGGCGCCGGGGGTTGACCCTGTGCCGACAGTGCGGTCGCCATGGCAGCCATGCCACAAGCGGCGCAAAGGGACAACAGTTTCAGCATACACACCTCAAAGTAAGGGTATAACGGTAACACTAAACGATGTTTGTTCCTAGGCACGCCCGAAGGCATCTTAGGGTCATCGCTCTCTTGCTTTTGACGATTTCGGGGCAGGTTGCGCTTACAGCCGTCCGCGGACAGCAGCCATCGACCTCGCAACTCTCAAAGACCGGGTGGGAGGCGCTCAACGCCGGGCGGATTCAGGAAGCGGCCGCCGCATTTGACGAGGCGCTGCGGACAGGGCCGCAGACATCCTCGATCCTGCTGGGTGCCGGTCTCGTCGCGCGCTTGCAGGGACGCAGCGACGATGTGCGGCGATTGCTCGTCGACGCGCTGAAAATCGAGCCATCGCTGACGCCAGCATCGTTGCTGCTTGGCAGCGTCCTGTATCAAAGCGGCGATCTCGACGGCGCCATCGACACGTATCAGCGGGCGCTCGCGTTCAGTCCGAATCATCCACAACTGACCAGGCAGCTCGAAGCGTGGCGAAAGGAAGCGGAACTGCACAGCGGCTTCCGCCAGGCGCTCGGCGATCACTTCACCGTCATGTTCGAAGGGCCGGCGGAGGCCGAGCTGGCGACCCGTGCCGTGACAGTGCTCGAAGCAGCCTACTGGCGAATCGGGACGGCGCTGGCGAACTATCCCACTGCGGTCACGACGGTGATTCTCTACACGCGCGAGCAATTCCACGACATCACGCGATCGCCGGCCTGGGCTGGAGGGTCCTTCGACGGTCGGATCCGCGTTCCGGTCCAGGGTGCGTTGCAGAATCGCGCGGAGTTCGAACGCGTGCTCGCGCACGAATTCACGCACGCCCTGATCCAGAGCATCGCGGCACGCGGCGTGCCGACGTGGTTGCACGAAGGATTGGCCGATTGTTTCGACGGCAGCGATGTGCGAAAGAAGGAACGCCAGATCCGGCAGTCAGAGGTGCGCGTGCCACTCCTGCGTCTGGAAGGTTCGTTCGAGGGGCTTACGTCCAAGGAAGCCTCGCTCGCCTACGCGCAGAGTGCCGTCGCGGTTCATCAACTGCTCGAGGACCCCGGCCCCCTCGCCGTCGCAAACCTGCTGACCGATATCGGCCGCGGCATTCCATTCGACGAGGCGTTCGAGCGCAACATGCTCGTCTCGTACGCCGAATTTCAGAAGAAGCAATCGGAATTCTGAATGCTGAACTGCTGAATGCTGGTTTATCATCTTCCGCATTCCGCCACATTTCATCGACACGGAGAGCGCTTCATATGGGTATGAATCCGATCCTGGCGCTGCAGGGAGCGCTAGGGGCGCTGACGGCGCTGTTTATCGCCGGCTGGAGCGCTGCCGTGGTTGCAGTTCGTCGCAGCCCTCCGCCAACACCATCTCCGGCGACCGACGTCCGCTTTCCGACGTTGACCGAGATCGGAATCGGCGCGATCACGAACTTTTTCGACACCCTCGGGATTGGCTCGTTTGCCACGACCACAGCCCTGTTTCGTTTTCAGCGCCTCGTCCCCGATCGGATCATTCCAGGCACACTGAATTCAGGTCACACGCTGCCAACGGTGGTGCAGGCGTTCATCTATACGACGATGGTGAAGGTCGACGTGCTGACGCTGTTGGCGCTCATCGCCGCGGCGGTGCTGGGTGCATACCTCGGCGCCGGAATCGTCGCGTCGTGGTCGAAACGCCGTGTGCAGATCGGCATGGGGGCCGCACTCCTCGTCGCCGCGACGCTGATGTTGATGACGCAGCTCAATCTGTTCCCGGGTGGGGGTGAGGCGCTTGGAGTACGCGGAATCAAATTGCTGATCGGCGTCGCTGTGAACTTCGCATTGGGCGCCCTCATGTCCCTCGGCATTGGCCTTTACGCGCCGTGCATGATCCTCATCAGCCTGCTCGGGATGAATCCGACGGCGGCGTTCCCGATCATGATGGGGTCGTGCGCGTTCCTCATGCCGGTCGGCAGCCTGCGCTTCATCCGCGAACAGTGCTACAGCCTGCGCGCGGCGCTCGGCCTCGCAATCGGCGGCATTCCCGCAGTTCTGCTCGCCGCCTTCATCGTCACATCGATCCCGATTTACGCGGTGCGCTGGCTGGTCATCGTTGTCGTCGTGTATACAGCGCTCACGATGCTGCACTCAGCGTCGACTGAGACAGCGGAATAGATCAGTGTTCATCCGTGGTCATCCGTGGTCATCCGTGGTCCTCCGTGGCGCGACGGCTGGACGGCGCTCCGCGTGCTGATCGCGCAGCGCGTGCGCGGACGACGAGCGTGAACGGATCCGATCGGATTGGCGCGTACACGACGCTCGCTGTCAGCGGATTGCTGGGCTATTTCGTCGGGTCCCGAGGATTTCCCGAGTGGCAGGTTCCCGTCGAGACCGCACAGGTACTCGCCGGAATTGTGCGATACCCTCCCGACAACCCTTTCCTGATTTATCACCTCAAGCTCTGGACGGTTCTTCACCAGATCTGCGCGGCGTTTCTCGCCGCCGGTGTATCTGAGATTCGTCTGTCCGTGTGGCTGAGTGGCATAACCGGAATGCTGTCATTCCAGGCGCTCGCCATGACGACGTTCGCGTTCAGCCGCAGTAGCTGGATATCGGTGGCAACAACGATCGTGGTGTTTGTCAGCGGGGCTACCAACTACGGCGTGAGATATCCCATCTTTCTGCTGGGCACTTCTCACACGTATGGCAGTGTCGGACTGTCCTGGGCTGTTCTCACCGCGGCATTGATTGGATGTGGACGTTATCGAGTTGCCCTGTTCCTCCTCGGCCTGGCGCCTGCCGTTCATCCGTCACTCGGCATCTGGCTGGCGATCATCGCCGCACTCGCGTTTGCGTCGGACCTGCCAAGTGTCCGTGTGAACGTCCTGCCGAACTGGCGCTGGTTCGCTGGAGGGGCGACGCTGACTGCCGTCAGTCTGGCTCTCCATCTGTGGACGGGCCGCGGCGTTCCAGCCATCGATTCGTCCACGGCCGCACGTTTTCTCGCCACGTTCACCGCGCTGTGGGACGAACATCGGCAGCCCATGGGATTGGTTCACGTCGGCGTGGCGTTGAATCTTGCCGCCGTTCTGGTCGGCATCATCTCGTTGAGATGGATCAGCAGGGGCCTTCCCCCATCCTCGTCCTTCGTGCTTCGGTTCGTGATCGCAAGTGGCCTCGTGAGCTTCGCCGGCATCGCGCTGTCATGGGTGCCTCCCGATCGGTTGCCCGGTTTCGTCGTCGTTCTGATGCCGACTCGGGTGGTCAATGTTGATGTGATGATGTTTGCCGTGCTCGTCCTCGGCCTCCTGGGAACCTACCGCACCGTTGCGGGTCGGTTGCTCTTGGCTGGCGTGATGGGCGGCCTGCTATTGACCAGTCACAGACTGCCGGACGTGCTCCACCCACAACTGAGAACAATCGAGGTCGCCTTTCGCGATCGCACGAATGACGCGCTGCTCGCGACGGCCGCTCGAGGGAAGGGACTGTTGGCAACCGGCGGAGATCTCCATCTGATCCAGCTGCGGACTCGTCGTCCTGTCGTCCTCGATGGCGGCGGCCTCGACGGGCTGCCCTACGCGCTGGCCGGTGGACCTGAGATGGCGCGAATCCTGCGAGACATTTACGGCATTGACTTCTTCAATCCGCCGGCCGAGGCACACGGCATCGGAATGATTCCGTCTTCGTTTAATCGACGTGTTTGGGAAGGCTATCCGCAGGATCGGTGGGAGGAGATTCGACGCAAGTACAATGTCACACAGGTCATGACCTACAATGACTGGACCCTCCACCTGCCAATCGTGGCGCAGAACGCCCGCTATCTTCTCTACGAGATCCCGCAATGATCATCAGCCGGACCCCGTTCCGGGTGTCGTTCTTTGGCGGTGGCACTGACTATCCGGATTGGTATCGCGAACATGGCGGCGCGGTACTGTCGACGACGATCGACAAGTACTGCTATATCAGCGTCCGCGAACTGCCGCCCTTCTTCGAGCACAAATTCAGGCTCGTGTATTCGTTCGTCGAGAACGTGAAGGAGATCTCGGAGCTCGCCCATCCGGCTGCGCGAGGCGTGCTTCAGCACCTTCGCGTCGTGAAAGGGCTCGAGATCCATCACGACGGTGATTTACCGGCCCGCTCCGGCGTCGGATCGAGTTCGGCATTCACCGTTGGATTGATCAGCGCCGTTCGCGCGCTCGACGGACGACACATGTCGAAGGACGAGCTCGCGCAGGAAGCCATTCACGTCGAGCACAGCGTGCTTCGCGAACCGGTCGGCGCTCAGGATCAGATCTCGGCGGCGTTCGGGGGCTTCAATCACATCACCTTCAGGCAGGACGGAACGTTCCAGGTCGCGCCGCTGATCATGCGCTCTGAACGACTGGAGGCGCTGCAAGGGCACTTGATGTTGTTATTCACGGGGTTGTCGCGGACAGCCGCTGAGATCGCGAAAACGCAAATCGAGAATCTCTCGCGGCGTGCGAGCGAACTGCACGCGCTGAACGACATGGTTGCTCAGGCGATCGACACGCTGCGATCGGAGTCCGACCTGGCCGATTTCGGGCGGCTCCTGCATGAAGGCTGGTCGTTGAAGCGCCGACTCTCCGATCGGGTCTCGACGCCCGACATCGATGCGTTGTACGACACGGCACTTCGCGCCGGGGCCATTGGCGGCAAACTCCTGGGTGCGGGCGGCGGCGGGTTTTTGCTCCTGTTCGTCCGGCCGGAGCATCGGGCGAAGATTCGGGCGGCCTTGCCAACACTCATTGATGTGCCGTTCCGGTTCGACACATCCGGAAGTCGAATTGTGCTGTATCAGCCGGACGGGTGGTGACATGACCATTCGCTATCAATACAAGGGTGAGGGGGCCGGCGGTTTCGAGCGATACGGATCCGCACACGACTCCGATTTTTTCGTCAGTCTTTTCTTTTCGATGCTGCGCATCCGGCGCATCGAAGAGGAGATCGAACGGCGTTATCACCAGGACCAGATGAAGACACCGATTCATCTGGTTATCGGGCAGGAAGCGACCTCAGTCGGTGCCTGCGCAGCGTTGCGGACGAGCGATCTGCTCTATTCGAGCCATCGCACGCACGGAAACTACCTTGCGAAGGGTGGCGACCTGAAGGCGATGCTCGCAGAAATGCACTGCCGGATCACCGGTTGCGTCGGATCGCGCGGCGGCTCGATGCATCTGATCGACAAGAAGGTCGGCATGGCCGGCACTTCCGCCATTGTTGGCGGTGCGGTGCCGATTGCCGTCGGGGCCGCGCTCGCGACGCGATTGAAAGGTGAGGATCGGGTAACGATGGTGTTCCTCGGAGATGCCACGACCGAGGAGGGTGTCACGTCCGAGAGTTTGAATTTCGCAGCGCTCAAGAAAGCGCCTGTCGTGTTTTTCTGTGAGAACAACTTCTATTCAGTGCAGTCTCCGCTCTCGACTCGACAACCTCCTCGCGATCTGCACCGCTGGGCGGCCACCTATCAGATGCCTTCGGTCGCTGTCGACGGTGTCAACGTGCTGGCGGTGTATGACGCGACCGTGGCGGCGATCGAGCGCGCGCGGGTCGGTGATGGACCGACGTTCATCGAGGCCCCTGTCTACCGCCTCCGCGCACACGGCGGGGCCGGCGACGATTCGCATACGGGTTACCGTCACCTCGCCGAGCGCGAACACTGGGAGGCCTTTGATCCGCTTGCGCTCTACGAGCACTTTCTCAAGAGAAAGCAATTGCTCGACGACCAGGTGATTGGTGAAATGGAAACGCGCCTTACCCAAGAAATCGCCGACGCGTTCGAGTTTGCTCTGAGCAGCCCGAATCCGAGCGAAGAAGATCTCTTCCGTCATGTTTATGCTGAGTAGAGCCGTCGATGCCGTGGGATGAAGGGTTAGTCAATTCGCTCGTTTACGACGCTCCGGATCCCGCCGAGGGTCGCGTCGTCAGCTACGTCAAAGCGATCAACGAAGCCTTGACGATCAGCCTTGACAGCGATCCATCTGTGTTCGTCATGGGACAAGGAGTCGACGATCCCTCCGCCATGTTTGGTTCGACGCGCGGCCTTCAGGCACAGTTCGGCCCGGAGCGTGTCTTCGATACGCCGCTGTCGGAAGAAGGCATGATGGGCGTTTGCACCGGTGCCGCCATGAACGGTATGCGTCCGGTGTTCATGCACAACCGTCCCGACTTCGTCCTGCTGGCGTTCAACCAGCTCGTCACGCATGCCGCCAAATTCCATTTCATGGATAACGGTCAGACCAACGTGCCGATGGTTGTCTGGGCAGCGATCGGCCGCGGGTGGGGATCAGGAGCGCAACACTCGCAGGCGATTCAGGGGCTGTTGCTCGGTGTCCCGGGATTGAAGATCGTCATGCCGAGCACGCCGTATGATGCAAAGGGCCTGCTGCTGTCTGCGATTCTGGATAACAACCCGGTGTGCGTCTTCGAGCATCGGTGGCTGATGAAGAAGGACGGGATCGTACCGGAGGGGTTCTATCGCGTTCCGATCGGCAAGGGCATCTATCGCAAACGCGGCGACGACGTGACGATTGTCGGCGCCTCGCACGCAATCGAACTGGGGATGCGTGCCGCCGCGGACCTCGAAGCCGAGGGTATCAGCGCAGAGGTGATCGACCTGCGCACGATCAAGCCGATGGACGAGCACATCATTCTCGAGTCTCTCGAAAAAACGGGACGCATCGTCGCGGTCGATACGGCGTGGATGAAGGGCGGGGTGTGCGCCGAGATCGGATGCCTCGCGGCTGAAAAAGGCTTTCACTTCCTCAAGGCGCCAGTCGCGCGGGTCGGTCTCCCGGACATTCCAACCCCTGCCGGCTACACGCTCGAGCAGTTCTACTATCCGGACGCCGCCAGAATCGCTGCCGCCGCCAGGAGTCTCGTTCGCTGATGTTCTACGACCTGGCGAGCACGACCTGGGGCGACGAGGAACTCGCGGCAATTCAGCGCGTCTGCCAGTCCGATCGCTACACGATGGGCGAGGAAGTCAAACGCTTCGAAGAGGCGTTTGCGGCGAAATTCGGGATGACCCATGCCGTAATGGTCAATTCCGGGTCCTCGGCGAACCTGGTCGGCATTGCCGCACTCTGCTACAAACGAGAGCGGCCGCTTCAACGCGGTGACGAAGTCATCGTTCCCGCGATTTCGTGGGCGACGACGTATCACCCGCTCCAGCAGTACGGGCTCAGGTTGCGATTCGTCGACGTCGATCTGCAGACGCTCAACCTCGATGCGGCACAGCTCGCGGCGGCGCTGACGCCGCGAACGCGAATGGTCGTCGCGGTCAATATCCTGGGCAATCCTGCGCCTCTGACGACGATTCGCGCGTTCTGCGATCGGCACGGGCTGTATTTCTTCGAAGACAACTGCGAGTCGATGGGCGCCAGCCTGGATGGAAAGCTGTGCGGCACGTTCGGCGACGTCAACACGTTCAGCACGTTCTACTCTCATCACATCTCGACGATGGAGGGCGGCCTGCTGCTGACCGACGATCGCGAGATCGCGGATCTCGCGCGCGCGATTCGGAATCACGGGTGGGCTCGAGACCTCCGCGCGGACTCACCCATCAATACCGGTCGTCATGATGATCCGTTCTTCGAGGCGTATCGATTCATGCTGCCGGGCTACAACGTTCGGCCGCTGGAAGTGTGCGGAGCGGTCGGCTGCGAACAACTGAAAAAACTCGACGGCATGGTGGAAATCCGGCGCCGCAATGCCCGTCTGTTCGTCGATCTGTTCCGCAGCGATGATCGCTTCATCATTCAGCAAGAGAACGGGCGCAGCTCGTGGTTCAGTTTCACGCTGGTCCTGAACCCGGCGATCGATCTTGACCGGGGCCGGATTATGGCTGCGCTGCGCACGGCCGGTATTGGATTCCGGATGATTACGGGCGGGTGCTTTCTCCGTCATGAAGCGATCAAATACTTCGACCACGACACCGCCGGGCCGATCGTCAATGCCAACATCGCGCACGATCGCGGGTTCTTCGTCGGCAACCATCCGCGCGACCTTACTGCCGAGATCCACCGGCTTCGCGAAGTGCTCGACGCGGCGGCTAGAGTCTGACCGTTCGCTCCTCGCGCTCTGCCGTATCCACGGGCGCTCGAGGCTGGTGATGCTACACTGAGGGTTTTTCATGCCGATAAAGGTCCTCGTTACCGGAGCCGCCGGCTACATCGGCTCAACGCTGGTGCCTGCGCTGCTCGAAAGCGGCTATGCGGTGACGGCTATCGACAACTTCATGTACGGCCAGGACAGCCTCGCGGCTGTCTGTTATCACCCGGCATTTTCTCTCGTCCGCGGTGACGTCCGCTCGGCGAACGTGATGCGGCCGCTGGTGAAAGACGCTGACATCATCATTCCGCTTGCCGCGCTGGTGGGCGCGCCACTGTGCGACCGGGATCCGATTGCGGCGACGACGACAAACAAAGACGCGATCGTCAACATGCTCGAATGGCTCGGCACGGATCAGCGTGTGCTGCTGCCAATCACCAACAGCGGCTACGGCGTCGGTGAACCGGGCAAGTTTTGTACTGAAGAAACGCCGATCCGGCCGATTTCGCTGTACGGGCGCGACAAGGTTGCCGTGGAGCAGACGCTTCTCGATCGCCATCCGAATGCGATCAGCTTCAGGCTGGCAACCGTGTTCGGCATCTCCCCGCGCATGCGCCTTGATCTCCTGGTCAACGACTTCACCTATCGTGCCTACACGGATCGCTTCATTGTCCTGTTCGAAAGTCACTTCAAGCGGAACTACCTTCACGTCCGGGATGTCGCGCGCGTGTTTCTGCACGGCATCGAGCACTTCGACACGATGAAAGGCGGTCCCTACAACGTCGGCCTGTCGGATGCCAATCTGTCAAAGCGAGAACTGTGCGAGCGGATCCAGGCACACTTGCCGTCGTTTGTCTTCGTTGAATCGGCGATCGGCCAGGATCCCGACAAGCGCGACTACATCGTCTCGAACGAAAAGATCGAACGCACCGGATTTCGGCCGGCGTACTCGCTCGATGACGGCATACGGGAGCTGATCAAGGGTTTCGCGATGATCCGAAACAGCAAGTATTCGAATGTCTAGCCAGCCCCCACTCATTTCGGTCGTGTTCTCCTTCCGGAACGAACGGCAGAATATCCCCACCTTGATCGCCCGCCTGGACACGGTGTTTTCCCGTACGGCCACCGACTATGAATTGCTGTTTGTGAACGATGCCTCCGACGACGGATCACTGGACGCGCTGGTCGACGAGAGATCCCGCAATGCGAGGGTGAAGGTGATCAACATGTCCCGCCGGTTTGGCGTGTCGGAGTGCGCCCGTGCGGGAATGTCCGCCTCGAGCGGCGATGCCACGATCATCATGGATGCGGACCTGCAGGATCCTCCGGAGGTCATCCCACAACTCCTGGAAAAGTGGCGCGCAGGCGCCGACGTCGTCCACACGGTGCGAACCCGCCGTCACGGTGAAAGCGCGCTCAAGATGATGATGACGCGACTGGCGTATCGCATCATTCATCTCGGTTCGTCGATCGAATTGCCGGTTGACGCCGGGGACTTCAAACTGCTTTCCCGGCCGGCGCTGAACCATCTTCTCGCGCTGACCGAGTCCGATCCCTACATTCGCGGACTCGTTGTCTGGATCGGTTTTCAACAGGCATTCGTGCCCTACGAACGTGACGCGCGGCATGCGGGAAAGACCCACTTTCCGTTCTTCAGCCGCAATCCCTGGAAAACGTTCGCGATGGGCCTGACCTCGTTTTCCTTCATGCCGATCTTTGCGGTCATCGCGCTGGCGCTCGGCGCAAGCGGGGTGACCGTGCTGCTCGTCCTCTACGTCCTGCTGCGGCAACTGCTGTTCGGGGACGTGTCGACGGCGCTGGTGCTCGCCGCCATCGGTGCGTTCTTCTGGACCACGACCCTCGTCGCCGTCGCCGCAGTGGGCATCTATGTCATCCGGATCTACAAAGACATCCGCAATCGTCCGCAGTACATCGTCGCGTCGACACTCGGTGTGTCGATGCCGGCTGAAAAGGCTGCCGTCGAGAGGGTGACGATGTGAAGACCGCCCCACTCGATCTCGTGCTCGTGAATCCGGGCAGCCGGATGCGCCTGTACCAAGCGCTAGGCAAGCGTTTGACCGCGGTCGAGAATCCGGTGTGGGCAGGCCTGATCGCGACGTTCATCCGGCAACGTGGGTTTTCGGTCGAGATCGTCGACGCGGAAGCTGACGATCTGAGTCCTGAAGAAACGGCGGCGCGGATCGTGGATCGTCGTCCGCGCCTCGTGACGGTTGTCGTCTACGGACATCAGCCATCGGCGTCGACGCAGAACATGACCGGCGCTTCCGCAATCGTGACCGCGATCAAGACGGTGAGCCCCGAGACGCGCGTGCTGATGCTCGGTGGCCATGTCGCAGCGCTCCCCGAGCGGACGCTGCGAGAGGAATCGTGCGATTACGTCACCAGCGATGAAGGGCTCTACGGGGTCAGTGATCTGCTAACGGCTCTGCGCGAATCCGACACTCCGGACCTGCGTCATGTGCGAGGCCTGGTGTATCGCAGCGATGGCGCGGTGGCATCGAATGCCGCAGCGCCGCTCGTGAAGGATGTCGAGCGCGAGATGGCGGCAATTGCCTGGGATCTGCTACCGATGTCGCGCTACCGCGCCCACAATTGGCACTGCTTTGGCGGCATCGAACGCGAGCCGTATGCGGCGATCTACACCACACTCGGCTGTCCGTATCACTGCTCGTTCTGCTGTATCCAGGCGCCGTTCAAGTCAGGCGAGAAGGCGCTCGGGCTTCGCGACAGCGTCAACAGTTACCGGTTCTGGCCGCCGGCGAAGGTCATCGAGCAGATCGATCTCCTGGTGCAGAAGTACGGCGTCCGCAACATCAAGTTCGCCGACGAAATGTTCGTGCTCCATCCGCGCCACGTGCTCGGGATCTGCGACCTCCTCATCGAGCGGAACTACAACCTGAACATCTGGGCGTACGCGCGCGTCGACACCGTCAAAGACGAAATGCTCGACAAGCTGAAACGCGCTGGATTCAACTGGCTCGCCTTCGGCATCGAGGCGGCAAACGAAGGTGTGCTCAACGACGTCGATAAGCGCTATCGTGTCGATCAGGTGTACGAGGCCGTGGAGAAGGTCAAGTCGGCGGGCATTCACATCATCGGTAACTACATCTTCGGTCTTCCGGAAGACACCGCCGAGACGATGCAGCAGACATTAGACCTGGCCCTGAATCTGAACTGCGAATTCGCAAACTTCTATTGCGCCATGGCGTACCCAGGCTCCCCGCTCTATCAGCAGGCGCTCAGCAGCGGATGGGAATTGCCTCGGACGTGGAGCGGATACTCGCAGCATGCGATCGATACGCTCCCGTTGCCGACCCGTCACGTGTCTGCCGGCGACGTTCTCCGATTCCGCGATCATGCGTTCCATCACTACTTCACGAACCGGCGATACCTCGAACTCGTGCGCACGACTTTTGGCGACCCGACGCTGTCGCACGTCATGCAAATGACGGCACATCGGCTCGAACGGATGTATGCGAGCCGACACAAGTCGTCTGTGCCGAGTTCCTCGCCGACAGTTACTTGATAATTCGCAGATTGGTCGGCGGACTTGGCGGTGTGTTCGAGACTATCTTCACGATCGTGCCGCCGGTGTGATTGACGACATACAACTCCCCGGCTGCGTCGATGCCGAACGAGCTGATGTTGCCAAGCACCGCCGACCCTCCAAGCTCGGTCGTGTGATCGGTCGGCGTCAAGGCAGTCGCTTCGCCAGTGGTCGGATTGATCGAGAGCGCCATCGACCACACCCGGCCTTGAACGTAGTCAGCAAAGAAATAGCGGCCGCGGAATGTGCCGGGTATCGCACTGCCACGGTAGACGAAACCTCCGGTGATCGACTGTCCGACCGTGCGGTCATACTCCCAAATCGGATCCGTCAGTCCGCCGGGTGGAACGTATACCGGCGGCGGCGTGGTGACGTTCGGATGAGCGCCTTCTCTGTATCGCCAGCCGTAATTGCGGCCGGGACGGTTCGCAGGCTCGTAGTCAACTTCTTCCCATGCACCCTGACCGACATCGGCAATGATGATCGCCCCTGTGCCACCGAGCGACGGCATGTCAAAGCAATAGCGCCACGGGTTGCGAAGTCCAAAGCTCCAGATCTCTTTCAGAACTCCTGTCGGTCCGCTATTGACGAATGGATTCGTTGACGGGACGACGTAGCCGTTGACGTTGCTGGCCGGGACGTTCACGTCGATGCGGAGCATCTTGCCCAGAAGTTCGGCCGGGTTCTGCGCGCGGTTTTCAGGATCGTTGCCGGATCCGCCATCTCCCAAGGCAATGTAAAGATAACCATCGGGACCAAATGCGAGATTGCCGGCGTTGTGGTTGCTGTAGGGCTGAAAAATGTATTTCAGTCCAGACGGCCACTGGAGATCGAATCGCGACGCAGCATCGGCGACCGCGGGATTCGCTGTCGAACGCAGGAAGCGGGCGATGACGGTGTTTCCTGCGAGGTCGGTAAAGTTGACGTAGAACCTGCGGCTCGTCGCATAGTCCGGCGAAAGCGCCATGCCCAGCAGTCCGCGTTCGCCGCCAGAGGCAATTGAGCCCGTCAGGTTTAGAAAATCCGTCGCCAAAACAGAACCGTTCTCGACGACACGAACGCGGCCGCCCTGCTGCACGACGAATTGACGCGAATTGTTCGTGGAATCCTGGATAAACGCGACCGGCGACGAGAACCCGGACGCGTAGACCCGGCCCGTCAGGAGCGACTGTGCAGCCACCCGGTGCCCGGAGACGACGGCAGCAAAGACAAGAACCGCAAAAATCGACAGTCTTATCGGGCGCATAACAGGCCTATTGTTGCAGGAATCGGGCCGATCATTCGAGGCGCGCCAAAGCGAACTATCATGGGGGGAATGGGCCGTTTCTGGATCTTGATCACGCTTTTTGTGGCCGCATGCGGTTCGAGCAAGCCGTCGACGCCTTCGACCGGTTCGGGTGGCGGCACCGCCTCAATCACAGGCCGCGAGCGGATCGGGTGGGATCAGCCGGCATCCGACGCCGACATCATCGGTACTCTGCGATTCGCCATTTACGTCGACAACGTACGCAACGAGATGACCGGTGTTTCGTGCTCCTCGACACTTGGCGCGTCCGGCTTCCCGTGTAGTGGACAACTGCCGGCGATGACCAGCGGCCCGCATACGTTGCAGATCGCCGCGTTCAGTGGTTCCGAGGATGCGGTCAACGAAGGCGATCGATCCGGTCCGCTCCAAGTGGTTGTGTCTGCCGCGCTCCTGGCCGACAGCGCGCCGGCGGACGAGTGGCAGCGGCTGCAGCCCGAACCGACTCGGGACGGCGTCCGGCTTCACGTCGATCGGGTTGCGGAGGGACTGGATCGTCCAGCCGACGCCGCATTCGCGCCTGACGGGCGGCTCTTCATCGCTGAGCGGGGACAGGTCCGTGTCCTCTCTAACGGCGTCCTGCAAGACGCTGCGGCGCTCTCTCTGCCCGCCGAAGACACCTCGCAGCGCGTGCTGTCGATTGCCTTCGATCCTGATTTTCAACGGACTCGTTTCGTGTTCGCGCTGCAGACGATTGATTCACGAGACGGGCCGGTCGTCTTCCTGGCGCGATATCGTGAGCTGCGCGGAGTGCTCGGTCAGCGAGCGGTGTTGTTTCAATCAGTGCTCGACAGCGGTGGCGACATGTCCGCGGTGATGCGCTTCGGCCCTGACGCCAAACTTTACATCGTGCTCGGGAGCGAAGATTCCACCGGCAAGGTTCTTCGGCTGAACCCTGATGGGACGACGCCGCGCGACCAGCCGGGCTCGTCACCGGCGCTCGCCGGCGGTGTCGGCAGCGCCCAGGGCCTGACCTGGGATCCGCGCATGCCGCTCCTCTGGATTGTCGACGACGATTCGACGGCAGGCCACCTCAGTGGTGTATCGATGTCTGAACCGCCGGTCCGCGCCATCGCTCGCGCGCGCACTGAATTGCCTCTCGGATCCCGCTCGATCGCCTTCTACACGGCCGACGCAATTCCGCAGTTTCGAAACAACGCATTCGTCGCGTCGGCGCAGGGATTCATCTTGCGTCTTCGCTTTGCCGACGACAATCCGATCAAAGTCGTCGATTCAGAACAGCTTCTCGAGAACCAGGTCGGACCAATACAGGTTCTGGTCGCCGGACCGGACGGCGCTGTCTACTTTTGTACGAACACCGCGGCGGGGCGATTGTCGATTACCCGGTGATGCAGGACGCACTCTTTAGACTGCGCCGTCAGTGCGTCAGCGCGTAAATGACGACGTTGATACCGACCGCGTAGCCATCAGGCGAGAACAGGTAGAAGTAGCGCGGATCCTCCCCTTCACGTTCCCAGGCGTCGGAAATGTCGGTGTCGTGCGTCATGAGAACCATGAGGCGGCCATGCTCGTCGGAAATACCGCGGATGTCAGGGATCGCACTGTCCTCACCGCGTTCCGACGTTCCGCCGCCGCTCCGCATCCAGTGATTGATCGACGGGATTTGCGGCAGCTTGGCGATCTCGAACATCGTACGGAACAACGGATGTGACGGCGACAGGTCCACGATCGGGTATTTTTTCGGATCGAGGACGCGGCCGATCTCCTCCGCCCATTGCTCCCATGCCTGCTCGCCCCAGAAGTCGTCGACGTAGAGGAAGCCGCCCTTCAGCAGGTATTCGCGCAGCCGTTTGACTTCGGCGTCGCTCAACCGCATCACGCCGACATCCTCCATCTCGATCCACGGGCAGTTGAACAACGCCTCGTCGGTCAATCGCACGACAAGGTAGTTGGGCTCGCCGTCAGACTGTTTGCTGACACGTGTTTTCGTCAGTTCCGAGAGACGGATCGAGAAGTTGATATCCGCGTCGGGATAGTCCGTCCACCAGCCCATGCCGCCCGCTTCGCGCCGATCCGATTCGTACATGCCGCGGCAGAAGTTGAACGAACCGTCGAAGCTGTCTTTGGTTGGAAAACGTGGCGGCGCGTATCGCAGGCGTCCCCACCCTTGTCCCCAGCCCTGGTCGAAGCCCTGCGCGGCGACGATGGCCGCCGTGAGGACCGCGAGGACGCTGGCAAGGACGAGACGCTTCATTCCCGCCTAGTGGCTTAACGCATACAAGATGACGTTAATCCCGAGCGCATAACCGTTTGGGCCGAACTCGAGAAAATACCTCGGATCCTCTCCCTCACGCTCCCACGCGTCGTCGATATCGGTGTTGTGCGTCATGAAGACCATCAGCCGCCCCGCCTTGTCGTTGATTCCGCGACCGTGGACCTCGATGCTGTCTTCGCCGTACTCGGACGTACTGCCGCCAGGACGCCACACGCGAATCGAAGGGATCTGCGGCACACCCTTGACCGGATACTGGGTTTGAAAGAGCGGATGATCGGGCTTCAGATCGAAGATCGGGTAATCCTTCGGCGGCAGGACACGCGAAATCTGCTCGACCCAGTAATTCCATTCCGCATGTCCCCAAAAATCGTCGACCCAGAGAAAGCCGCCCTTCATCAAGTAATCGCGAAGGCGGGCGACTTCCTCCTCCGTAAACTCGGCGGCGCCCATGTCCTCCATGTGGAGGTAAGGACAATTGAATAGGTTGTCGTCGGTGAGCCGGACCGTCAGATGATTCGGTTCGCCATCCGGTCGCTTGCTGACGCGTGTTTTTGTGAGTTCAGAAAGGCGTATCGAAAAGTTGATGTCGGCGTCGGGGTAATCGGTCGTCCACCCGGCGCCGCTCGGGTTTCGGCGGACGGCCGTGTACATGCCGCGGCAAAACGTGAACCCGCCGTCAAAACTTTCCGCCGTGGGCTCGCGCAACGGCGCGCGGCTCCGGCGCATGAAATTCTGGGCGCTGAGTACGGCGCTCCCCGCGATGATCAGCGTCATCACTATCAGCGGAAAGCGCCGCCCGGTCATTACTTGTCGTCTTTCTTCGGAGCGTCGTTCTTCGGAGTATCGCTGGATTTCTCCGGTCCCTTCGAGAGCGACTTGTAGTACTGCTCGACGAGCTTCCGGTATTCCTCGGGCACATCATCGGCGCCCGACAGGAACACTTCACTCCCCTTCATCTCCGCCTGACGACGGAGGTTGAATTCGAAGCGCTTCATCCCTTCGGCCACTGCGCCCTGCAGCCGCGCCAGTTCGGCGGCGTCCTTATACACGCGGTCGTCGTCGAGCGCGCGCAGATTGCGAAGGACATCGTCGAGCGCGCGCGGATCGATATCCTGCCCCTGAAGCATTCGGCGAAGCTGCTGTGCGTCGTTGGCGAACTGACGGACTTCACCGCGCCATTGACGGATGTCGCCCGGATCGACCTGCCCGCCCAGCCATTGACCGCGGCGATCGCCATAACCGCCGTTGTCGGTGAAACGTCCGCCGAACGTGTCGCCATTTCCGCCCGCGCCGGCCTGCGTGCGGTCGCCGTTGCCACCATTTCCCTGTTGGCCCTGTTGGCCCTGTTGACCGCCCTGACCCTGCTGGCCACTCTGACCCTGTTGGCCGCTCTGGCCCTGTTGGCCCTGCTGGCCCGACTGTCCTTGTTGCCCCTGCTGGCCAGACTGTCCCTGCTGCCCTTGCTGACCCTGTTGCCCGGACTGACCTTCCTGTCCGCGCTGGCCGTTCTGTGCTTGCTGACCGTTCTGATTCTGCTGCCCCTGGCGGCCCTGCTGTCCCTGCTGCTGACGTTCACGCATCCGCTGATCGAGCGAGTCCACGCCGCGCGCGAGCTGTCGCGCCTTGTCGAGAGCCTGGTTCATGGCGTCGGCCTGCGACGGACGTCCAAGCGCCGAAGCGGCCTGCGACAGCGTGTTCTTCACGGCGTCAAGGTTCGAACTGATCGAGTTTTCCATCGGGTCCTGGTAGGACCGATCCGCACCCTGCTGCAACATCCTGCCCGAATACCTGATCTTGTCGCGCACCTTGTTGTCGCGAATCCCGTTGGCGGCTTCGCTCAGCTTGCGAGACGCGTCCTTTTCCTGATTGCGGATGTCACCCGCGGTGCGATCGAGTTGCTGCTCGAGTTCGCCGACCTTCTGCTCGAGCGCATTCTTGCGCTCAATCAACTGCTGCGCCTTCTCCTGCCGACGATCGCCAGCCGACTCGAGACCTTTGACGTCGTCGGCGATGCCACGCTGTTCGCGCGCGAGATCCTCAGCCTGCTGGAGCGCATTCTTGACGTCGCGATCCGCGCGACCGGATTGTGACTGCTGCAGCCGCTTCTGCGCTTCCTGCAGCCGCTCGAGCGCCGACGCCGCCTGCGCGGCCGACGCCTGTTGACCGTTGGCTGCGGCCCGGCGCATCGCATCGGCCGCGTCGCGCAGTTGGCGCGCCGCCTGGGCGAGATCGGGACGATTCTCTTCGCGCGACAACTGCTCGAGCCGGCGCGCGGCCTCTTCCGCCTGATCGGCCAGTTCACGCTGCGACTGTCCTGCCCCGTTGCCCGACGCCTGCTGGCCGAGCGCCTGGCGGCGCCGCTGACGCTCCGCTTCCTGTTCCTGCCGGCGCGCCAGGTCCTTCAGCTTTTCCATCAGCTCGTCGAGTTTCTGATCCGACTGCTGCTGCGAGGCCTGCTGGCGCGTTTCGTACTGGTTCGCCATCTTGTCGAGCTCCATCTCGAACAAGTCGGCAAGATCCTGCGCCATCTGTCCACCACCACCGCCGCCACCGCCGCCCTGCTGACGCTGGATTTGCACCTGCGTCTCGTACTCTTCCTCGGCCTTCTGCAGGAACTGAAGCGCCTTCTGCTCGGGAGGCAATGCGCCGTCGGGGCTGACGGCATGGAGCTTCCCCTCGGCGTTCTTCATTTCCGTGACCGCCAGCGGCAGCAGATCCGCGACCTTCTTGAACGCCGGATCCTGTTCGACCAACCGGCTGTTCATGCGGGTCAACAGTCCTTCGACCTGATCGCGCAGCCGCGACTGCGACAACGCGATGACGGTGCTGTTCTCGCGCAGCTTATCGGCGGTCATCTTCTTGCGATCGCGCTGCACGTTGAATGTCGCAGCAATGATCTGACGCTGCTGCTCGGAAAGCGCGCCAACCTGGCCGCCTCCGCCGCCGCCTCCGCCGCCGCCTCCTGCATCAGAGGGTGCGCGACGGAATTCCTTGCTCAGCGGGCGCACGCGCACAAAGTACATGTCGCTCATCGCGGGTTTGGGACCCTGAACCGAATCGTTGTCGGCCGCCTTCGCGTAGTACGACACGAAATCGCCCGGCTTCACGTTGAGCTCTTCGAGGTAGAACGTGTGACCGCCCGACACTTCGGTCATGCGCTTCTTGCCATCGAACAAACGGATCGTCTTCTCCGTCTCGCCGTTGACCGAGTACACGAGATCCAGGCCGCGCACGCCGAAGTCGTCCTCGGCGCGGGCTTCGACAAAGACTTCCTCGATCGGCGACGCCGTCGTGTCGCGCCCGGGTTTCGAGATCGACACGGTCGGCGGTTGATCGTCGAGCGCATCGATCGTGTATTGCGGCGACGCGGTCAGGCGCTCGCCGGACGCCGCATCGAGCTCGATGTGATAGAACCCGTCGGCTTCAACCTTGAACGCGCCGAGCAGCGGCGCCGGTGATCCACCGGCCGGATCGGGTGAGAGACCAGACTTGTTCTTGTCGCCAAGAACGACCTGCCCGCCGGGCGCGGTCATCGTCGGCACCGCGCGGACGTGAACTTCAGTGCCTTTCAGAACGGCGATGTCGCCACCGTCCTCCACCTTCTGCGGCGCCAGTCCGGTATATGCCGGGAAGTGATACTCGAGTTCGAGGCGCTGCACATACGGCAGGTCGACGACTTTCAGGTTGTAGTGCTTGGAATTGACGCCGTTGGCTTCAACGAAATACTCGACCGGCGCTGCGAGATCGAACAGCATTCCTTCGTACGAGCCGTTCTCGTTGCGCAACAGCGGCACCCGCTCGTAGGGCGCGTCCGGCGATTTGCGCATCATGAGCGACGCCTGCTCCGAGTCGAACCCGGATAGCTTCGCGGCGATCGCTTGATCGGCACCGCGCGCCACCGTCGCGTTTCCGGGAGTGACTTCGATGCTGTACGGCGCGGCCGCTTCGACATCGCGCGAGATGATCAGAAGCGCCGACAGCGCATGTCGCAGATATGCGGGACCGAGGAGGAACAACGCGATCGTTGCAAGGCTGATCACCGCCAGGGTCGTGCCATAGCGGCGCATCGGCACCAGTTCGACCCGTCGACCGCCGTCGACGTCGCGTGCCTTCTCGACCGCGGACTCGACGAGGCGACGCACGAGCGTCGCAGAGAATGGTGAACCGGTTCCGCCGTGTTCGGCTTCGACGGCGCTGATGATCGCCGCCTGCAGCGACGGCTCATGCTCCTCGAGATAGAGAGCAACCTGTTCGTCGGTGGCTTGCCGCATCAGCGGCCGAACGAAGAAGTATCCAATCAGGCCGACGAAGGCGAGGCCGAGCACGACACGGAAGGTAATGATCGCGCCGGGCGTGAATCGCCACGATTCCAATCCGTAGGCCGAGGCCAGCAACACCGCCACGCCGAGCCCGACGACCGCGAGCGCGCCGCGCAGCGCCAGTTTCATGCGCCACCGCCGTCGCACCTGATGAATGATGTCGACCAGTTCCGAGGCCGAATCTGTGCGCCGATACTCGTCAGTCATAAGCGCGGTTCTCCTGATAGATCCGGGGGCTTCGCCGCCGCGGACCCCCCACGCGCCCGTGGCGCGCCTACTCGTCAGCTTAACACCGCCCTCCGCCACACCCCGCTCGACAATTACGACAAATTCGTGGCGTTTCAGGGATTCACACCTGCACCGGTCCCGAACGCGAAATCCGGTTTCCCACCAGAGTTTCAAGCCCGAGAATCACGATCCCCACAAACAGGAGATACCACCACACGCGCTGGTTCTTCTCCTGTTCCTGGTCGGTCGTGGAGACATTCGTCCCGGCCGGTACGGCTCCCCCGGCCCGTCCCAACACACCGGCGACGACTTCCTGAGGATCCATCGGCGTCAGGTCGGATTCGGACAAATCCACGTTGCTCGCCACCGTCATCGGCGGCGCCGCGTCGCGTCCCTGAGCGCGGACTTCATAGAACCCCTGCTCGGTGAGCTCGAGCACATCGGGTCCTTCTCCATCGAGCGTCACGCGTTCGCCCGATGGCGTCAGCACGACGCGCGGCTGCACCTGGCGCGAGGCTCCAGGAACCGGCGCTGCTCGTCCCGCTTCGAGCACATCGCCGACTTTCAACCATGATGGCCGCTCGGTATAGGACGCCAGTGTCGTGACCATCCGGTGAACGAACGGAAGGAATACGGCTTTCAGCGGCAGATCATTCCCCTGCAGATCGAGCGACGACGTCCACAACAGCACTCGGCCATTCCCAACCCGTCTCGCCACCAGCGCAGGTGCGCCGTCGTCGAATCGCGCGAGCACCTGTCCATCCTTGACCGGCTGGACCGAGCGATACGAGTAAAACCGCGCCCCCGAGAAGTCGCCGCTGCGGGGCGCGCGAAACGCCTCGAAGATCGGATCGCCGTACTCGAGGGCACCGAGTCGCGCCGCTTGTCCGGTGCTGCGATCGATCGGTTGGCCGAGAGTTGCACCGAGAATGTCGGTCGATCCGGCGCCGGAGGGCCACGTCGCACGACTGCCCATGGCCACGAGCAGGCCACCGCCGCGCGCGACAAATGCGCCCAGCCGCTCGGCCGTCAGTTGCGCCACCGGCGCATCGTTGAGAATGACGACCGATGCGCGCTGCAGATCTTCGGTCGACAGCGAGTCGACCGACCTGGTCGTGATGTCGAAGGGAGGCGCTTCACCGAGCGCCAGCGCCCGCGACAGATACAGACTGGTATCGCGCAGTGCCCCGGGACGCTCGGCAATGATGATCCGCACGGGCTCCTTCGGCGAGACGACAAAATTGAACGAGTTGTCGAGCGGGAGTTTGTCGGTGGCGATTCGAACCGTGCCCCGCGTGTTGGTCTTTGCCGGCGTGAACGGCGCAAAGGTCACTGAGGCAGAGCTGTTCGGCTCGACAGACACCCGTTCAGTCTGCACGGCGCGGCCGTCGATCTCGAGCGACACCTCGACGTTCGACGCCGGCGACGACGAATGATTGGTGACGCCGCCGGTGACGGTCACCCGATCCTGCTCCGAGAAGGTCGATCGTTGCAGCGACACCGGCGTGATGCTCAGATTCGAGATATTGCTGTCGCTGATCGGGCGCGGCCTCAACGTCACACCGTCCGGGAGTCGAACTCCTTCCGCCCCCTGCCAGCCAGTCCGCTGGAAATCGGAGATCATGATCACTTCACGTCGCGGCAGCGTCGACTCGCTCGCCATGCTGCCGGCCAGCTTCAGCGCCGGACCATATCGCGTGGCCCCCGCGCCGGGCTTGCCGGTACCGACGGCGGCAGTCAACCGGCTCCGATCGGGAGTGGACTTGAGCGCAACTTCCGCGGCCGACGAGAAGAAGACAATCGACGCGCGATCCGACGGTCCGATCTGGCCGATCGCGGTGCGTGCCTCCTGCGTCGCCCGGCTCCAGCGATCACCGTAGGCCATGCTGTACGAGTTGTCGATCAGGATGACGACTTCGCGCGCGCCCCCGCTGCCGGCTGCGGCCAGCGCTTGACGGCGGAAGAACGGGCGCGCAAACGCGGCAACGATGAGCGCCAGCGCCGCCAGCCGCAACAGCAGCAGCGGCCAATTGCGTATGCGCCGCCGCTGAACGGACTGATACGGAATCCGCTGAAGGAACATCAGCGACGGAAACTGGACGACGTTCTTCCGTTCCCGCTGGATCAAATGAATGATCACCGGCACGGCCAGGCCGGCCAGGGCGACCAGGAACAACGGGGTTAAAAAGGACATTACCGCACTCTCGTCAACCGTTCGCGCGTTGTGAGATAGGAGAACAACGCGTGATCAAGTGGCGACGACGTGTTCACCACGCTGTAGTCGATCCGGTTGGCGGAAAAACGTTCCTGGAGACCATCGATGTGCGCGCGGACCAGCGACCGATACTGCTCTGCGAGCTTGTCGGGCACAACCGGAATCTGGACGCCGCTTTCGAGGTCCTCGAACGCCGCCGGCGTATCGAACGTGAAGTCGAGTTCCGCCTGATCGAGCAGGTGAAACACGATGAGGTCGTTGCCGCGAAACCGCAGCGGGCCGATCGCCTCGAGGACGGCGTCCGGCTCTTCGTACAGATCCGACACCAGCACGAGCAGACCGCGGCGCCCGAAATGCTCGGCCATCTTGTGCAGGGGTGCGCGCAGGCTGCCGGGTCCTGACGGGGCCAGGCGATCGAGGGTGTGCAGCACGACGTCCATGTGCTTCGCCGACGGTGGCACGTGGGCGACAATGTCGGAATCGAACGCGATCAAGCCGACGCGGTCCCGCTGCTTGTGCACGAGATAGGTCAGGCAACCGGCGAGCATCTTGGCGTATTCGAGTTTGCTAAGGCCGCGACTGCCAAACCCCATCGACTTCGACACATCGAGCAACACCGAGAAGTTCGCGTTGGTATCGGCCTCGTACTCCTTGATGTAGAACCGATCCGTCCGCGCGTAGAGTCGCCAGTCGACGCGACGGATGTCGTCCCCGGCGACGTAGCCGCGATGCTCGGCGAAGTCGACCGACGCGCCAAAGTACGGCGAACGGTGCATGCCATTGATGAAGCCATCCACGACATGCCGCGCCACGAGCTCGAGATTCCCGATGCGCGACAGCACAACGGGATCAACGAATCGGGCGCCGGGGACGGACGAGGTGGTCAACAAATCCTTTTCCCTTTTCTCTTGTCCCTTTTCACATCCCGGATCGTGGCACCGCCACGGCATCAAGCAATCGATCGATCAAGGTGTCGGTGGTGATCCCTTCCGACTGCGCATGGAAATTCGTCAGCACGCGATGTCGCAGCACCGGATGCGCCATGGCCCGGATGTCGTCGAAGCTCACGTGATAGCGGCCGCTCGTCAACGCTCGCGCCTTGGCACCAAGGACGAGATACTGCGCCGCACGCACGCTGCCGCCAAAGGCGACCCACTTCCTGACGTTCTCCGGGCAGGACGGCGACTTCGGGCGGCTCGTGCGCACGAGATTCAGTGCATACCGCATCACCGGTTCCGCAACCGGCACGCGGCGCACCAGGCGCTGGAACGCGATGAGATCCTCTCCCGTCACCGTCCGTTCGAAATGCGGATCGATGATCGCCGTCGTCGTCCGGACGACCTCGAATTCTTCATCCTCTGGCGGATGATCGATGACGATATGAAACATGAACCGGTCGAGCTGCGCTTCCGGTAACGGGTAGGTGCCTTCGAGCTCGATCGGGTTCTGCGTCGCGAACACGTAGAACGGTTCCTCGAGCTTGTAGGTGCGGCCCTGAATCGTGACCCGGTGCTCCTGCATGGCTTCGAGCAGTGCCGACTGCGTTTTCGGCGGCGTCCGGTTGATTTCGTCGGCGAGGACGATGTTGGCGAAAATCGGTCCCGGCGCAAACACCATCTGCCGCTTTCCGGTCGTCGTATCTTCCTGAATGATGTCGGTGCCGGTGATGTCCGACGGCATGAGGTCGGGCGTGAACTGGATG
>Ga0111539_10000637_pt1 | contig 45282 bp, 42 predicted proteins | sample RhiMethybrSRZTD1_FD_79667 | JGI IMG/M metagenome (GOLD analysis project Ga0111539, IMG submission 79667) | Populus rhizosphere microbial communities from Tennessee, USA - Rhizosphere MetaG P. TD hybrid SRZTD1 (version 2) (version 2) | ecosystem: Host-associated > Plants > Roots > Rhizosphere >... | reverse complement strand
CTCCGCACAACACAAACCAACACTCACCAAATCCAGAATCCACGTCAGCAAAAGCTCCGATACCAACCAAAGCCCGCCGCCCGCGAATCCCTTCTCACATATGCACCTTGTCAAATAGCAGGGGCGTCGCGCGCGCGACGCTCAGGCCTGATTCGGCCAGAGACAACCGCGCAATATAGCGATGCCAGATGGGTGACACAAGCGCCACTAGGCGCATCACCCACAGATCCAACAGCCGATTTTTGCTGCTGTTTCCGGAGCCGACCAAGAACCAACGGCCCCGTTCGACGGCGCGGTTTCTAGTCGAGTCCGCAGAGAGTGTAAAGAAAAAAACGCAAGAATCTTATCCACAACCGGCCGTCATCCAGATGTGATTGACCATCCACCGAGGCAAGCCCACAATCTGCATGTCGGGACATCGCAGACTCCCGGCTTTCCCAAGATGCCTGGCATCCAAGCTCTGCTCGACCTGATTGCGCGTCATGCGCAAAGGAGAGCTGTGCCATGGCATTCCAAATCCATGCTTTTCACGCCATTTCCGCCCCCGAACTGGCCCGCAGCCTGGGTTCCGCCCGCCATCCGCTGGTCGTCGATGTCCGGCGCCAAGCCGCTTTTGCGGCATCGCAGCATCTGATCTGCGGTAGCCTCTACCGCTCCCCCGAAACGGCGGTGCAATGGGCCGCCGAGCTGCCGGCCGGGAAACAGGTCGTAGTCGCCTGCGTGCATGGCCATGAGGTAAGCCAGACAGCCGCCACCGCGTTGCGGGCGGCCGGCATCGATGCGCGCCACCTCGATGGCGGTGTCGAGGGGTGGATCGAAGCGGGATATCCGCATCTCCGCAAGACGGCCAGCTACGATGGCACAGGCGCAACGTCCTGGATCACGCGGGCGCGGCCGAAGATCGACCGCATTGCCTGCCCCTGGCTGATCCGCCGCTTCATCGATCCGTTGGCGACTTTTCACTATGTGCCTTCGGATCAGGTTCTCGCCGAAGCAAGCACGCGCAATGCCATTCCGTTCGACATCCCCGGCGTCACCTTCTCACATCGCGGCGAGACCTGTACGTTCGATTCCATGATCGAGGATTTCGGACTACAGGACAAAGCGCTGCTGGCGACCGCGCGCATCATTCGCGGGGCCGACACATCGCGCCTCGATCTGACGGCGCAGTCGCCCGGTCTCTACGCCATCTCTCTCGGCCTTGGCGATCTGATCGAGGACGATCATGCACTGCTGGAAGCAGGCCTCCCGATCTACGATGCGCTCTATCGCTGGCAGCGCGATCTGGCGACGGCGAGCCATTCCTGGCCGCCGCAGGAAATGGCGCGATGAGCGAGGGACGTCCCAGCTTCGCCGAAGCAACCACGCTTTGGTTCAAGATCGGTTGCCTCGGCTTCGGCGGTCCGGCCGGACAGATCGCGCTCATGCATCGCCTGGTGGTCGACGAGCGGAAATGGGTCGGCGAAGCGCAGTTCCTGCATGCGCTCAATTTCTGCATGCTGCTGCCAGGGCCGGAGGCGCAGCAGCTTGCGACCTATCTCGGGTGGCTGCTGCACGGCGTGCGCGGCGGTCTTGTCGCCGGCATCCTGTTCGTGCTGCCGGGCTTCTGCGTGATCCTGGCCTTGAGCGCCGCCTATGCCGCCTTCGGACAATTGCCGTGGCTTATGGGCGTGTTCTTCGGCTTGAAGTGCGCCGTGATCGCTCTGGTGGCCGAAGCTTTGTGGCGCGTGGCGCGGCGCGCGCTCAAGCAGCCGATGCATGTCGTCGTCGCAGTGCTGGCGTTCCTGGCTTTGTTTGTCTTTCGGATTCCGTTTCCGATCGTCATTCTGGCGGCCGCTTGCGTTGGTATGGCAATGGCATGGCGTACCGGCGCCAACGGCGCAGCATCGGACGGCGCCGATGAAAAGGTGCTCGGCCAATCGGCAAATGCGCCTCGGCCCTTGCGAACCATCATCATCGGTGCGGCCTTGTGGCTGGGGCCGATCGCGCTGCTCGCCGCGCTGCTGGGCAAGGATCAAGTCTTTCCACAAATGGGATGGTTCTTCGCCAAGATGGCAGTCGTCACGTTCGGTGGAGCCTATGCCGTTCTCGCTTACGTGGCGCAGCAGGTGGTGCAGGGTTACGGCTGGCTCACCACAGGAAACATGATCGATGGCTTGGCGCTGGCCGAGACCACGCCGGGCCCGCTGATCCTCGTCCTCACTTTTGTTGGTTACTACGCGGCGCACCAACAACCCGGCGTCTTGCCGCCACTGTTGGCCGGAACGCTCGGCGCAATCTTCGTCACCTGGGTGACGTTCGTACCGAGCTTCATCTGGATCTTCCTCGGTGCGCCCTATATCGAGCGCGTGCGGCAGAACCGGTATCTTTCGGCCATGTTGGCGATGGTCACGGCGGCGGTCGTGGGTGTCATTGCGAACCTTGCCCTCTGGTTCGCGTTGCATGTGCTGTTCCGGAACGTGACGGAAGTCACGCTCGGCTTCGCGACCCTGGCCTGGCCGGATTGGCGCAGCGCCGATCTTGCCGCCATCGGCTTGTCGTTGATCGCGTCACTGGCCCTGCTGCGTTGGCACATCAACCTGGTCAAGGTCCTGCTGGCGACCGGCGCCCTCGGCTACCTGGCCCACGCGGCGATCGGCTAGAACAGGCCGAGCGTCCGCAGTTCGGCCAGCATGTCCGCCGGCATGTCGACTTCGGCCGCGGCGTTGGCGAGGGCCTGGCGCTGATTGGGTAGATCGGGCGGCGCGTCTTCCGCCTCCAGATAGCGCCAGCCCTGGAAGGCGCGGCGGGGCCGCGGCTCGACCAGGATCACCTTCGGGTCATAGATGATCGCGCAATATTCCTGGCCGTCGGCATCCGTCACGTCGTCCAAACGTAGGATTCGGTGTCGGACGCGGATGGTGCCGCGGATGACCCAAAAGAGCGAACCGCCGTCGAGCACCTCGTCCGCGCGCTTTGGACGCATGCGCGTCCAATGGTGATCCTCGACCGGTTTCTTGCGGCGCAGCGCCTGTTTGGTCAGGCGTTCGTGCTCCTGGAGGAGTTGGGTGACGTCACTGACGCCGACACAGAGCTTGATGAGGTGAACGGTCATTATCTCGCGAAATCGTGATGAATGGTTGCGGGCCGATGGTCGTCAAATAAAGTTGAACAGATTCCCTGAGGAGACAGCAATGTCCAGACTTCTTGCAATCCTCCTGATCGGCTCGCTGGCGGCCGGCTGCACGCCCGGCCGGATTGATCGGATCCGGGTGGAAGACGGATATGACCCGGTGCAATACCAATTCGTCCCCTATACACGGGCGATGAAGGCCGACGTTTCCGGCAATCCGTTCGGCATGGACCAGCAGGCCTTCAATACTCTGGTCACCGACACGATTCAGGCTCCGGGCGTCCAGCCGAGCGATGGCAGCCCTTATCGGGTGCATCTCGCCTTCAACGGCTCAACCAGCGTGAACCGGGATCTCGCTTGCCGGGCATCAGGCGGCGGGAAAATGAGCGGCGACATGACACTGGTCGCGGCGCTGTGTCCCGGCAATGGCCCGGCACTGACCTTTCTGACCGGATCCGTGTCCGATATTTCCGGACCGGATGATCCGCGGTTCCATGATTTCGTGCGGTCCTCCGTGGTCAGGCTGTTCCCCGGCCCAACCATCGACAATCGCAATCAGAACGACCAGTGCTTCATTCCGGGCTGCTGAGCCGGCCTAACGGATCAGGCGGCTGATTGTCTTGAATTCCGGCGTTCCGGCGCGGCGCAACCACTCGAACAGGATCATCTCGGTGGTCGCCAGCCGGACGCCCGCATCCTGCATGCGGCGCAAGGCGATCTCCTTGCTCTCCGGCACCCGAGATCCGATTGCGTCGACCACGATGGTGACATCGTGCAAGGCAGCCGCCATTTCGAGCGCGGTCTGCAGCACGCAGACATGGGCTTCGATGCCGAAGATCACTGTCTGCCGTCCGGCGCCGGACAAGGTCGCGTGCAAAGCCGGATTGGCGAAACAAGAGAATTCCACCTTCTCATGGATCGCGTTCGCGGGCGCCAGACTCGCCAACTCCGGCACTGTCCGGCCAAGACCCGCGGGATATTGCTCTGACACCACCACCGGCACGGCGAGGGTACGCGCGGCTTCCAGCAGGCGGCCGCCATTTCTCACCACTGCGGCGGGATCTGACATGGCCGGCAGCAACCGCTCCTGGATGTCGACCATCAGGAGTTGAGATCTGTCGTGTTCCAGAAGCATCGCAACCTCGCTTCTTGATCTATGAATACTGTGTTAACTGCAAACTATGCGCCAACCGGTTGAATTGACAAAGTTTGCGCGATCCCTATAGTGCGCGCGACCTTCCGGCAGCGGGATCGGGCTCCCCCTGCCCACTTTCGCCCTTCGGCGATCCCAGTAAATGCCCGCATCAAGAGATAATGACGTTCGAAGAACTGGGGCTTAGCCCCTCTATCCTGCAAGCGATTGCCGAGCTCGGCTATCAGCAGCCCACCCCCATCCAAGCCCAAGCAATTCCAGTGGTTCTGATGGGCCGCGACGTTCTGGGCTGTGCCCAGACCGGCACCGGCAAGACTGCCGGTTTCACCCTTCCCATGATCGAGATTCTGAGCAGCGGCCGGGCCAAGGCCCGCATGCCGCGCTCCCTCATCCTGGAGCCGACTCGGGAGCTGGCCGCCCAGGTGGCCGACAGCTTCGAGAAGTATGGCAAGAACGCAAACCTGAGCTACGCGTTGCTCATAGGTGGCGAAAGCTTCGTCGACCAGGAGAAGAAGCTGGATCGCGGCGTCGACGTTCTGATCGCAACACCCGGCCGCCTGATCGACCTGTTCGAGCGCGGCAAGATCCTGATGAACGACGTCAAGATCCTGGTGATCGACGAAGCCGATCGGATGCTCGATATGGGCTTCATACCGGATGTCGAGAAGATCGTCGGGCTGCTGCCAAAGCTGCGCCAAACCCTGTTCTTTTCCGCCACCATGGCGCCGGAAATCCGCCGGCTGGCCGACGCGTTCCTGATGAACCCGAAGGAAATCAGCGTGTCTCCGCCGGCGACAGCGGCCACGACCGTCGTGCAGGGCATGGTGGTGGTGGAGCCGGAGCAGAAGCGCGAAGCTCTACGCCAGCTGATCCGACGCGAGAACGTCACCAACGCCCTCATCTTCTGCAATCGCAAACGCGACGTGGAGATCCTGTTCAAATCGCTTACCAAGCACGGCTTCGATGCTGTGCGCCTGCACGGCGACATGTCCCAGCCGGCCCGCACCGAGACGCTGGACAAGTTCAAGCGCGGCGACGTGCGGCTGATGGTGTGCAGCGACGTGGCGGCGCGCGGCCTTGATATCAAGGGGCTGAGCCACGTCTTCAATTTCGATGTGCCGATGCATGCCGAGGATTACGTGCACCGGATCGGACGTACCGGCCGGGCCGGTCGCGAGGGTCATGCTTTCAGCCTGGCCGCACCGATCGACGGCAAGTATGTCGCCGCGATTGAAAAGCTGCTGGGTACTACGATTCCGCGGATCACGATCGATGGGTTGGAGACCGCAGCCTTGTCTGCCGGTCGCGATCATCGCAAAGGTGGTCGCCATGACCGCGGACGCCAGCAGCAGGAAAAGCGCCAGCGCAAGGCAACGGAAGTCATCGATGCGGTGGTGCCGCATCCGGAGCGGGAGATCGGTCGGCACGCCATGCTGGAAGCCAGCGTCGCCCTGCCGCTGCCCGAGAAGGAACCGCACATCAACCGCCATCAGCGTCGTTCAGGCGGGCGGGACCACCAGGAAACCGAGCAGCAACCCCCACGGCCGCAGCGCCGCGACGGACGCGTTCATCACAATGACGATGGCGGCTTGCCGGGCGTCGCTTTCGGCGATCACACGCCGGCCTTCCTGCTCCGCCGCGGGCGCTCCAGCGAAGCGCGCTGATCCGCACATAAAGAAAGCGCGGGAGTTTCCTCCCGCGCCAGACTTCGTGGTGTTCTTCCGTTCTTAGTTGGACACCGTTTCGCCGGTCGTATCGTCGGCATAGCCGTGGATTTCATTGGCCTTGTCGGCGATCGCCTGCGCCGTTTCCTGGTCCAGCTTCGGCGCTTCTCCGCCTTCGGACGGATCCTCGGACGCCTGGTCGTCGGACGCTTCGTCGCCAGTTGCTTCATCTCCAGCTGCTTCATCGCCGGTAGCTTCGTCGCCAGAAGCTTCGTCCTCGCTCTCGATCCCGACCTTCTCGGCGACGGCCTGGACCTGCTCGGCCGTAACCGGCTTGTTGGTCATGCGGGCCATCATTTCGCCGAGTTCGTCCACAGTCACGTCATCCTGGGCGGCCTCATCCCCCTCGTCTGCGGTGGTATCTTCTCCGGTGGGATCTTCGGTTTCCGCTGAATCGAGGAAATCGGCCAGCGCGTCGCCGAAGGCCCGCGCCGTGCCGATCGGCGAGTTGGCGCTTGCATGCGCGATCGCGGTCGGGGAGGCGTGCAGAACGCCGTTCACTTTGCCCAAGCCTTTGCCTTTGCTTTTGCTGTCGTCAGCGTCGTCGTCCTGGCTGCCTGTATCGGCATCCGCACTCTTGGCGTGGCCGTTGGCATTGCCGCTATTGCCATGGTCGCCGCCATGACCGCCGCCATTCCCACCCCCGTTGCCGCCGCCGTGACCACCGCCGTTTCCGCCCCCATTGCCGCCCCCATTGCCATTGCCGTTGCCATTACCGGCAAAGGCCGGCTGCTCAAGATCAAGGGCTGCCAGTCCGACCTGCGCGACGGCGGCGATCAGAAAAGAGGCCAGAAGAGTACGGATGCATGGGTTCATGGTTGCGCTCCTGCTTTGTTCGCATTGGTGCCCGACGCTAGCAACGGGCGCCTGAACAGCGCATGAACCGGGATCGGCAAATACGGATTTAATGCATTCATTTTGCTGTGTTTTTTCCGAAACATTTCGCGTTATTCGAGAGAATTTGGAGCAGCTTGACAGTCAGGTCTGTTTAGAACAAAAAGAGAACACATTGTCCGGCTCCCAGACCCATGAATGCTCGGATCGACTTGGCCCAACTGCGACAGCGCATCGCCTGCATCCCGGCTTTGCGGACGGATCAACGCGCGCCTGCTTCTGCGCTGTCCACCGGTTTGGCTTCTGTCGATGCTTATCTGCACGATGCCGTCGTTCCGCTCGGTGCCGTCCACGAAATTGCCGGCCATGCCGGCGATGAGGAACAGGGCGCGGCGGGAGCCGGATTTCTCGCGCTGTCGCTGAAGGCCAATGCGACAGCGGGATGGATCGTCTGGGTAACGCAGGATGCCGATCTTTACGCGCCCGGCCTCGCCGCCTTCGGCCTTGATCTGCGCCGGCTGATCCTGGTCTCTGCCCGGCGCGATGCGGAAGTGTGCTGGGCGCTGGAAGAAGCTTTGCGCAGCCGGTCCTTGAGCGCGGTCATCGGAGAAGTCGGCGTTCTGACACTCAACGCCACGCGCCGCCTGCAATTGGCGGCGGAGCAGGCCGGCATCCCCTGTTTCCTGCTGCGACGCTGGCGCACCCAGGAACTGGCGCAGCGGCAGCGCGCGCAACCGATCGCGGCGGTCTCGCGCTGGCGCGTTGTGCCCCTGCTTCATCCACGATTGCCGGATCAAGCCCTGGCGACACTGCCGGAACTGGGGCCGGCGCATTGGCGTCTCGATCTTTGGCGCTGCCGCAATGCCGCGGCAGCGTCCTGGATCATGGAGTTCGATCATGCTGATGAACAGCGGGTCACGGCGTTTCCTGTCCCTGTGGCTGCCGCACTGGCCGACCGACCAATACCGGCGACGCCAGCAGCAGAAGCAGAAGCCGGACGGGCAACAGCCACCCTCCTCCGCTTCGGCTGAGCACACGCACGTTGAGCCGCCTCTGGTGCTGGCGGCACAGGCAGGCAATCGCCTGGAAATCCAGGCGGTGAACCTGGCCGCCCGCGCGCTGGGGCTTAAGCCCGGCGTCGCGGTCGCCGATGCGCGCGCCTGGGTGCCACAGGTCATCGTCGTCGCGCTCGATCCCGCTGCCGATGCAGCGGATCTCAAGCGTCTTGCCGATTGGACGACGCGTTTCTCGCCTTTGGTTACCATCGACGGCGCCGATGGCTTGATGCTGGATATCGCCGGCTGCGCGCATCTATGGGGCAGCGAAGCGCGGATGCTCGCCGACCTCGACCGGCACATGCGCGCCTTCGGCCTCACGCATCGTTCCGCCATTGCCGATACGATCGGCGCGGCGTGGGCTGCGGCGCGTTTCGGCGCGGGATCGAACCAGATCGTGCCGCACGGCCAGCAGAAAATTGCTTTGCTCGATCTGCCGCCGCCGGCGTTGCGCCTGCCGGAGGAATTGTGCGCGCAATTGCAGCGCCTGGGGCTGAAGCGTGTCGCCGATCTCTGCGCCTTGCCGCGGGCGGCCCTGGCGCGGCGGTTCGGCGCGGTGGTGATGGACCGGCTGGACCAGGCGCTGGGCCGGCAGGACGAGACCCTGTCGCCGCTTCTGCCGCCGCCGCAATGCTATGTGCGGATGGATTTCGCCGAGCCGATCACCCAGCGCGCCGATATCGACCGCGCGCTCGATCTGCTGTTGAAGCGGCTGACCGAGGCACTCGGGCCGCATGAAAGCGGGCCGCGCAAGCTGGACCTCTCCTGCTATCGGCTGGATGGCGAGACACAGCGTCTTTCGATCGGGACAGCGCGCGCCAGCCTCGATGCCGCGCATCTGTTCCGCCTGTTCGAGGAAAAACTCGATCTGCTCCGCCCCGATGACGGGTTCGAAGCCATGCGCCTGTCGGGGCGTGAGATGGAGAAGCTACGGGCGCAGCAGCGTGATTTCGAGGCGGGTGGCGCAGTCTCGCACGACTTGGCGCCGCTGATCGACCGTCTGAGCAATCGCCTGGGCGAGGATGCGGTCCACCGCTTCGAGACGCGCGAGAGCCACATCCCGGAGCGCGCCGTCCGCCGTTTGCCGCCGCTCGCCGAAAGCCCGCGCCTGCATTGGCCGAAAGCCTCGCAGCGGCCGGTCCGCCTGTTGCCTCATCCGGAGCCAATCGAGGCGGTCGCGCCCATCCCGGACGATCCGCCGGTGCAGTTCCGCTGGCGACATGTGCTGCACCGCGTGCGCGCAGCCGAGGGACCGGAGCGCATCGCACCGGAATGGTGGCTGCCCGGCGAAGAGGATGCCGAGATCCGCGACTATTACCGTGTCGAGGATGCCGAAGGCCGCCGCTTCTGGCTCTACCGCGCCGGTCTCTACCAGGCGACGCCCGCGCCGCGCTGGTTTTTGCATGGGATGTTCGGGTGATGTTGATGGAAAAGAAGGCATCTCCCACTCCGTCATCCCAAGGCTTGGCCTTGGGATCCACGAGTTTGCTTCTGCAAACTCGGTCTCGCCCCTCAAAACTCGTGGATGGCAAGGCCAAGCCTTGCCATGACGAAAGAGTGTGTGACGGCTTGGCATGACTCTCCGTCCCATCGAACTGCAAGTCACGACCAACTTCTCCTTCCTGCAAGGAGGATCGCATCCGCAGGAGCTGGCGGCGCAGGCTGCCGCGCTGGGTTACGAGGCGATCGGGGTTGCGGATCGCAATACGCTGGCCGGGATCGTGCGCGCTTATGATGGCTGCAACCTCGCGAAGATCCGCCTCATCGTCGGCTGCCGGCTCGATCTGCAGGATGCGCCCAGCCTGCTCTGCTATCCGGAAGATCGCGCGGCCTATGGCCGGCTCTGTTCCCTGCTTACCATCGGCAAGCGGCGCACCGAAAAGGGCAAGTGCCTGCTGAAATACGCCGACGTAATGGATCATCGCCTGGGTCAGCAGTTGGTGGCATTGGCGCCCGACGAGATCGATGAAAGCTTTGCCGCGTTCCTGAGCAACTTCCGCAACGATGTCGGCAAGAGCGCGCATCTGGCCGCCAGCCATCTTTATCGTGGCGATGACGTACGGCGCATCCGCCGGATCGCAGAACTGGGGACGGCGCATCGCCTCCCCCTGATCGCGAGCAACGACGTGCTTTATCACGCGCCGGAGCGCCGCCCGCTGCAGGATGTCATGACCTGCATCCGCGAGCATGTGACCATCGAGGAGGCTGGCTTCCGCCTGCTGGCAAATGCAGAGCGGCATCTGAAATCGCCTGACGAGATGAGCCGCCTGTTCAAGCGTTGGCCGGAAGCATTGGAGAACGCCGCGCGCTTGGCCGATGCCTGCCGCTTTTCGCTCGACGAGCTACGCTACGAGTATCCGAGCGAACCGGTGCCTGACGGCCTCACTCCGCAGCAGCATCTGGAGCAACTGACCTGGGAAGGCGCGGCGAAGCGCTACCCTGATGGAATTTCCGACAAGGTCCGCGACACGCTCGAACAGGAGCTGAAGCTGATCGCGAGCCTGAACTATGCGCCCTATTTCCTGACCGTGCACGATATCGTCCGGTTCGCGGAGGGCGAAGGGATCCTGTGCCAGGGCCGCGGTTCGGCGGCGAATTCGGTGGTCTGCTATTGCCTGCGCATTACGGCGGTCAATCCGATCAAGGTTGACCTCTTGTTCGAGCGCTTCGTTTCCGCCGAGCGCAATGAGCCGCCGGATATCGACGTCGATTTCGAGCATGAACGGCGCGAAGAAGTCATCCAATATATCTACGAGAAATATGGACGGCACCGCGCAGGCTTGGCGGCCACTGTCATTTCCTATCGCCCAAAGAGCGCCATGCGCGACGTGGGCAAAGTATTTGGCCTCAGCGAAGACGTGCTCAACCGCCTCTCCAAGGCGGTCTGGGGTTGGGGCGAGGATGGCATCGTCCAGCAGCATATCCGCCAAGCCGGGCTCGATCCCGATGATCGTCGGTTGGGCCAGGTCATCGCTCTGTCAGACGAACTGATCGGCTTTCCCCGCCATCTGTCGCAGCATGTCGGCGGCTTCGTCATCACACGGGGGAAGCTCCACGAATATGTGCCGATCGAGAATGCGGCGATGGAGGACCGCACCGTCATCGAATGGGACAAGGACGATCTCGATACTTTGCGCATGCTGAAGATCGACGTGCTGGCGCTCGGCATGCTGACCTGCATCCGCAAGGGGTTCGATCTGATCGAGCAGCATTGCGGTGGAGAGAAGCTGACCCTCGCCAATGTCCCGCCGGAAGAGCCCGAAGTCTATGACATGCTGTGCAAAGCGGATTCCGTCGGTGTGTTTCAGGTGGAAAGCCGCGCGCAGATGAGCATGCTGCCACGCCTCCGCCCACGCGATTTTTATGACTTGGTGGTGGAGGTTGCGATCGTCAGGCCCGGGCCGATCCAGGGCGACATGGTGCATCCCTATCTGCGCCGGCGCGATGGATTGGAGAAAGCAGAATATCCTCGTCCGGAATTGAAGGAAGTTCTCCACAAAACCTATGGCGTGCCCCTGTTCCAGGAGCAGGCCATGCGCATCGCCATCGTCGCCGCTGGTTTCACACCGGCGCAGTCGGACCAGTTGCGGCGCGCCATGGCGACGTTCCGTCGGAACGGGACAATCGGCACCCTCAAGGAGAAGTTCATCGAAGGCATGATCGCGCACCACTACACCCGCGATTTCGCCGAACGTTGTTTCAAGCAAATCGAAGGTTTCGGCGATTACGGGTTCCCCGAAAGCCACGCCGCCAGCTTTGCTCTGCTGGTCTATGTCTCGGCCTGGCTGAAATGCCGGCACCCGGCCGTCTTCGCCTGTGCGATCCTGAATTCGCAGCCGATGGGGTTCTATGCGCCCGCACAGCTTGTACGCGATGCCCGTGATCATGGCGTCGAAGTGCGGCCGGTCGACGTGAATGTCAGCGAATGGGACAACACCCTGGAGCGCGCACCGGACGGCAGCCTCGCATTGCGCCTCGGCTTCCGCGAGATCGCCGGCTGCCGGCAACGGGATGCAAAACAACTCACTGACGCGCGTGGTGCCGGATATCGCTCGCTGCACGAGCTGTGGCGCAAAAGCGGTCTGGGTCCGGCGGCGCTGGAAACGCTGGCCAAGGCCGATGCCTATGGCTCCCTCTTCATCGATCGCCGCCGTGCCTTGTGGCAGATCCATGCGCTGGATGAGGGGCAGTTGCCGTTGTTCGATGGGGATGACGGCGCAGCCGCCGATCGCGGCTGGCCTTCGCATATCCCCGCGGAAGATCTGGCCGCGCCACTGCCGGAGATGAGCCTTGGCGAGCATGTTCTGGAGGATTATCACGCAATCGGACTATCGCTGCGCGCTCATCCGGTCTCGCTGCTGCGGGGATCGCTGGACAGGCTTGGCATCACGCCCAACAAGACGCTCCCCACCGCCAAGGATGGCATCCGGATCAAGGTGGCGGGCCTCGTGCTGGTGCGCCAACGGCCGGGCACTGCCAGCGGCGTCATTTTCATGACCCTCGAGGATGATGGCGGGATCGCCAATATCGTGGTCTGGCCCAAGGTGTTCGAAGCTTATCGCCGCATCGTTCTCGGCGGCCGCATGGTTGCCATCGAAGGGAAATTGCAGCGCGAAGGTCTGGTGGTCCACGTGGTCGCTGACCGGGTGACGGATCTGACGCCGCTGCTGCATACGCTGAACGAGGAAAAGCCCGACATCAGCCGCGCCATTGCCCGCGCCGACGAGGTCAGGCGCGCCACCACCGGCGACCAGCGCCTGCTCCGCTTGCGCAGCCGGGATTTTCACTGATCGACGTTTTGACTATGCTGCGGCCAAGCAAGTCGTGGAGCATGCACATATCATGGACCAATCGCACATCGCGCAGGCGGCCGGCCTGCTCTGGCGCACGCGCATCGAGCGGAGGCGGATCGATTCCCTGCCCGATCATCTGCGGCCGCGCTCGTTGGCGGAGGGCTATGCGATCCAGGATGCGATGGTCGCCACGGCCGCGCACCCGGTCTCCGGCTGGAAGATCGCAGCTACCAGCAAGGCGGGTCAGGAACATATCGGGGTGACTGAACCGCTGGCCGGCCGGCTGTTCAAGAACTTCATCCTGCAGGATGGCGCACGCCTGCCGGCCGGGCCGCTGCATATGAAGGTGATGGAGGCGGAATTTGCCTTCCGCATGGCGCGCGATCTTGCGCCGCGGAGTGCCGCCTATGAACAGGCGGAAGTCTGCGACGCGGTCGCGGCGCTTCACCTTGCCATCGAGATACCCGACGCGCGGTTCGAGCGGTTCGCCGAGATCGGACCGGCGCAGATCGTGGCCGACGATGCCTTCGCGTCCTGGTTCCTGCTTGGTCCCGAGGTCCGTGACTGGCGGCACCTCGATCTTTCCGCACAGCGGGTGCAGGTGACCAAGAACGGCGCGCTCGCCGCCGACGGGAGCGGCGCCAATGCGCTGGGCGACCCGCGCATCGCTTTGACCTGGCTCGCCAACCATCTGGCGCAGCGTGGCATCGGCCTCAAGGACGGCGACATCATCACCACAGGCACTTGCATTACGCCGCTGGCGGTCGCGCCACGCGATCAGGTGGTGGCGGAGTTCATCGGCCTCGGCCGGACGACAGTCGGGTTCGACTAGCCCAATCCATTGAGATCGTTGAGGATTTGCCGCTGGACAATGAGCGTTCGTTGGCTAGTCTAGCCGCCTCATTCAAGGTGCCGCAAGGCGGCCTGCCATTCTTAACTTCGGACTTCCCATGCGGCGCATCTTCGCAGCCCTCTTCGGCATTCTGATCATCGCATGGGCAGTCCCCGCCCTGGCGCAGGATTCCGCCGCCGAAAAACTGCAGAGCCTCGAATCCACCCTGACCGAGATCGAGCACGAACTGGCCGCCGACCCCGATCTGCCCCAGGAGCGGTACGGCGAAATCTTGCGAACCATCTCGCTCCTTGTCGTCGATGCACGTGCGCTGCGAAGCGCGGAACAGCAACAGACCCAGCCGCTGCGTGGCCAGCTCAGCCAGCTTGGCGCGCCGCCCGCGCAGGGCGCCCCGCCGGAAGACCCGGATATCGCCGCCACCCGTGCGCGTTTGTCGGAGGAGATCAGCAAGTCGCAGGCACGGGTCACCCGGGCCGAGCTGGCGATCAGCCGTGCACAGGCCATTCAGGACCAGATCGGCCTGCGCGAGCAGGAGATGACCCAGCGCAAGCTCGCGATCCAGGGACCAAGTCCCCTGTTCCTCGAAACGTGGCACACGGCATTTTCGGACCGCAACGTCACCTACCGCGCGATCCCGCGAGCGGCCATGCAATGGTGGCGCAATCTCCAGATCGCCAAGATGGACAAGCTGGCCATTGGCATTGGCACCGGCATCCTTGTAATCGCCGGCCTGCTGGCATTTCCAGTGCGCCGCTGGGTCTTGGCGAAGTGGGGGCCGACCACTGAAATAGCAGAGCCCAGCTATAGCCGCCGCATCATCGCTGCCGTGGCGGAAACGGTCGCCCGCATTCTCCTGCCGACCCTGGCGACGATCGCGTTGCTCGGCCTGTTCGCGTTCACTTTGTCTCAGCAGGACTATGACCCGGCGTTCCGACGGTTTGTGCTGGCCAGCGGAATCAATCTGATCCTGTTTTTCGCAGTGTCGGGTCTGGCTGTCGCTTGCCTGGCGCCGAACACGCCGGCTTGGCGCCTTGTCCCAGTTCCGGCAAAGGCGGCAGCCAGGCTCGGTCACCGCGTCGTCAGCGGCGCCGGGCTTCTGACGCTGATCGCGATCGTCGGGAATGCCGTTTTCGATCCACACACATTCCAGCCGTCGCCAAGCTTCGCATCCATCCTGACCGTGATCGCCGCTATCGTCGCGGTCGTCGTGTTCTTGCCGTGCCTGCGCGCGAAATACTGGGTCAGCGACACGCATTTCCGGTCGCGGCTGTCGTGGATACTGCGTTCGCTCGCCGCCTTCGTGATGGCGGCCTCGCTGGTCGCCGCGGTCGCCGGCTTCACCTCTCTGGCAGCGGACTTGCTGAGCGCGCTGTTCCAGTCCGCTCTCCTGATCGGCGCGGCGCTGCTGCTCCGGGAGGTCATCGCGGAAGGCATTCGCGCCTTCATCACGCCGGGCCGCCGCTTCTACGATGCAGTCTCGCGGGTGACGGGCCTATCGCCGGAATCCAGCCGTCGTCTCACGTTCTGGATGCGGTTTGCGGCGGACGTGATTCTATGGCCGCCTGTCATCTATGGCGTGCTGATCGCCTGCCGCATCTCGCCAACCCTGCTGAACGCGTGGCTGGTGCGCTTTTTCACCCAGATCCGGCTCGGCGGCATCAACCTGTCGCTGGTCGACGTCGCCGTTGCGCTCCTCACCATCGTCTTCGGCCTGCTTCTGATCAGCGGGCTGAAGCGCTGGGTGCGCGAGCGGGTAATGCCGAATACCCAGCTCGATCTCGGCATGCAGAACTCCATCGCCACCGGGGTCGGCTATGTCGGTGGCCTGATCGTGGTCACGATCGCGATCATGGTGCTGGGCATCGACCTCTCGTCGATCGCCCTGGTGGCCGGCGCCTTGTCGGTTGGTATCGGTTTCGGGCTGCGCACCGTGGTGGAGAACTTCGTCGCCGGCCTGCTGCTGTTGATCGAGCGGCCGGTCAAGACCGGAGACTGGATCGTGGTCGGTACCACCGAAGGCATCGTGAAGAGCATTTCCGTGCGCTCGACCGAGATCGAGACCTTCGACCGCGCGTCGGTCATCGTGCCGAATTCCGCCTTGATCGCGAGCCCGGTCACCAACTGGACCCACAAGAACCGCATCGCCCGCGTCATCGTGAAGTTGAGCGTGTCACCCGGCGCCGATGCGCGGCAGTTGGAGCGGATCCTCCTCGGCTGCGCAGGCCAGGCGGAGCATGTGATGAAGCACCCCGCGCCCAGCGTGATCTTCCGCACCATCGGCGAAGACAAGCTGGATTTCGAGCTGCGCTGCTTCGTCTCCGATACCGACTACTATCTGCCGACCTTGAGCGTCCTTAATTTCGCCATCGATGGGGCCATCCGCCGCGAAAGCATCCAGGCCGTCGGAACGCCGACCGTCAGCTTGCAGCCGGCGCTGGAGGAATTTTCCGCCCACCGGTCGGCGGAAATCGCCTGACCGGTCTGCCCTCAACAGATTCTTAACCATTTCTGGTCTCGGATAGCCACGTTCTCACGCACGGAGCCGCGCGCATGACCAAGAAGACTGGACGAATCCTGATCGTCGACGACGAACCCCGGGACGTCGCAACCATCGAGCGCGCCGGGACTGCGCTTTCGCTGGAGGTGGCGACGCTCGACCACACCAAGGCATTCGAGCGCCTGGTGACCGATTGGAGGCCCGACATCGTCGTGCTCGACATCGGCATTCCCGACCGCGACGGCTATGCCCTGCTCAGCGTCCTCGGCTCGCTCAAATTCAAGGGCGACGTCATCATGATCAGCGGCGTTTCCCAGCAGGACCTCGACACCGCAGCCCAGGCCGGCAAGATGCGCGGCCTGCACGTTATCGGCACCGCGCGCAAGCCCGTGGCCTACGATGCCATCCGCACGGTGATCGCAAAGGCGGAAGCAGCGGAATAGCCAAAAAGCGAGTTTGAACCGGCTCCCTGCCGCCCAACCGCACGATCAGTCCAATTCCACGCTGAAATCCGGGTAAATCCGCTCTTCCGGGCGGCGCCGGACGCGCTATGATGAGATCGCCGTGGATGCCGCGATATTGATCGGTTGCGCCCGTGCGGCTCCGCCAGGGGGGTCTGATGGCCGACGACAGGCACGCCTCCGTTGCGAACGCGTTGTTGCGCATCCAGGGTGCGCGCTCGCTGGAAGAGGCTGTCCGCATCGCCACGGACGAGATGCGCGCCATGTCCCAGGCGCCGGTACCCGCCAGCTTTGAACAGGACGCGCCGTTTCGCTATCTGTTCGACCAGAACCCGACGCCGATGTGGGTCTATGAGCAGGGCTCCCTGGCCTTTCTGGAGGTCAACGAAGCGGCGACCCAGCATTACGGCCACACGCGCGCCGAGTTCCTCGCCATGCGCATCACCGACATCCGGCCGCCGGAGGATGTGCCGAAGCTGCTGGACCTGACGACGAACCGGCCGCCCGGCCTGCGCTACGTCGGCAAGTGGCGGCATCGCCTGAAATCCGGGTCGATCATCGATGTCGATATCAGCTCGTCGGCGATCGAATTCGCCGGCCGGCCGGCGGTCCTGGTGGTCGCGCGCGACGTCACCCAGCAGACGCAGATGGAAGCGAGGCTGCGCGAGGTCGAGGCGCGGTTTCTGTCGCTGGTCCAGAACGCGCCGTTCGTCACCTACGTCAAGGATAGGGAGGGGCGTTACCTCTTCTACAATCGCGAGTCCGAACGCGTCTTCCGCATGGGCGTGAAACAGTATTTCGGCAAGACCATTCGCGACATCTACGACCCGACCTATGCGGCAACCATCGATGAGATGGATCGGAACGTCGTCGAGACCGGCGCGACGATACTCCAGGAAGTGCGGATGCCGCCGGACGTCGAGTACGAGTGGGCACTCCTCGTCAAGTTCCCGATCCGGGACGAGACTGGCAAGATCATCGCCATCGGCGGCTTCGACATCGACCGGACCAAGCAGAAGCGGGCGGAGCTCGCGCTCGCCGACAGCGAAGCGCAGCGACGGGCGAGCGAGCAGCGCTATCGGCAGATCTTCGATCTGGTCCAAGAGGGAATCTGGATCCATGTGGATGGCAATATCCAGTATGCCAATCCGGCGGCCGCACGGTTATTCGGGGCAAAGAATCCGGAGGAGTTGATCGGCAAGCTGGTCTTCAATTTTATCCATCCGGACGACCGCGAGCGTGCCAAGGAGCGGACGAAACATCTGAAGGACAAACTCCAGGCCCTTCCTTTGACGGAGATGCGCGTCCTCGGCGTCGATGGAAAGACCCGCGTTGGAGAGCTGCAGGCCGTTCCTTTCATGCAGGATGGTATCCTACATGTCATTTCCTCGGGCCGCGATGTCTCGGCGCTACGGGACGCGGAAGCGCGGCTGCATCAGGCTCAGAAGATGGATGCGGTCGGCCAGTTGACCGGCGGCGTGGCGCATGATTTCAACAACCTGCTCACGGTCATTATCGGCGCACTCGATCTCGAACCGCAGCGCGCGCCCGCGGAGATGCGCCCCTCGATCGAACAGGCGCTGCGCGCGGCAGAGCGTGGCGCCGCCCTTACCCACCGGTTGCTTGCCTTTTCACGGCAGCAGATGCTGGTGACGCGCAAAGTCGATCTCAACCGGTTGATCGGCGACATGGACGATCTGCTGCGCCGCACCCTGGGCGAGCATGTCGAGGTCGAGCTGAAGCTGGCGGTGGATTTGTGGCCGGCCCTGGCGGATAGCGGGCAGGTCGAAAACTCGCTGCTCAATCTGGCGATCAATGCGCGTGACGCGATGCCGGAGGGCGGCAAGCTCACGATCGAAACGGTCAACGTGCATCTGGATGAGGATTACGCCGCCAGCAACGCGGAAGTAACGCCGGGCGACTATGTCATGATGGCCGTGACCGATACCGGCACTGGCATGCCGCCGGAGGTGCTTGCCCATGTGTTCGAGCCGTTCTTCACTACCAAGGAGGTCGGCAAGGGCACCGGCCTCGGCCTCAGCATGATCTACGGTTTTGCCAAGCAGTCCGGTGGCCACGCGAAGATCTACAGCGAGATCGCGCATGGCACCACCGTGCGGCTTTATCTGCCGCGTCTCTCGGGCGCGGGTGCAAACGCCGATTCCCTCGTCGCCGCGGCACCGCGCAAGGGCGGCGGTGAAACCATCCTGGTGGTGGAGGATAACCCTGATGTCCGCCGCTTGGTGCTGCGCCAGCTCCGCGACCTCGGCTATGCAGTCATCGAGGCGGCGAACGGGCCGCGGGCCCTGAAGATCCTGGAGGACGGCGCGGCGATCGACCTCTTGTTCACCGACGTCGTGATGCCCGGTGGCATGACCGGCCGCCAGCTCGCCGAAGCCGCCAAGGGCAGCCGGCCGAACCTGAAGACGCTGTTCACCTCAGGCTACACGGAAGATTCCATCCTGCGCCTCGGCAAGCTCGATCCGGGCGTACGGCTGCTGTCCAAGCCATATAGGAAGCACGAGCTGGCGACGCGGATCCGGGAAGCGCTGGACGGCTAGCGAAGAAAATCGGCGACGAGACCCCCGGGACAGAGGCCTCGCCGCCACCGACCAACGAAAGTGGGGACGGATCGTCGGTCCAGTTTCAGGATACTGACAGGCAAATCATCGAATTGCGGCGCCATACGGACCTCGTCTCAGGCGAATGCGAGCAACAGCAGGCCCACTGCGGCCAGCATGATCAATGAGCTGCCGATGACATGATGGCGGCCGGCATTCTCGCTCAAGAAATCCCGATATGAATTGATCTCCCACACAGCGCTCTCTCCTGCTCGGCGCGTCACTTGTAAGTCGCCTGGCCACGGGGTCCGCCGAACATCGCCGCAATGCAGACCGCCGTCTTGTCGCGCGTTGTCGACGGACTCTTCCGCGCGCCATGCCGTCCGCGAGACGCGGCCAAGAAGCGGTCCATCTCGGTCTGCATGATGGCAACGCGTGCCAGCGCCTGATCGGCGATGTGGCGGATTTCTTCAGGCAGCGCTGGTGATTGCTCCGCCGCTATCGACAGAGCGGATCTGACCCCCTCCAGCGCCGCCTGGCGCGTCGCCTCGCAGACCCTCTCCGCCAATCGAGCGACGCCAAGCCGCGTTTCACCCACCGGCGGCAGTCGCGATCGTTTCCGTTCCCGCATGTAGGACATGACGTCTCCGCCGATCTGCCAAAAATTCAAGGGGCCGCAGCCGTGGCAGAGGCGCATTGTGCGGAAATCCGCCGGCTCCTCATCCCCTAATTGGGGGATAGAAGTTCCGCATTTCCGGAAATCTGCATTTCCATCAATCCGGTGTGCCCAACTCTCCTCGCGGCCGGTCGAACACTCCAAGCATTTGAATCTGCTTACTAATATCGATTCTAGCAGGCCGGCGGACCCCGATTCGCCGATTTCTTCCAGGCCGATCTTGCTCTGCGGCCATACAAAACCGAACAAGACTGGATAAAAGGGATCGTCTATCCTCCAGGAATCAAATCGTTATTGGGGCGTTTGTCGGCATTCAAGCCAGGAGGTTGGCTTGGAGTACGGGACCACGCAGTCGAGGTTCGAGGACATCGTCGACAAGATCTATGCGGCCGTCGACGATTGCGTCCTGTGGAACGACGTCGCGGGTAGCATCGCCCATGCGGCGAGTGCTGTTTCGTGCTCGCTGCAGCTGCGCAGTGGCGCCAGCGCAAAGATCGTCGGCGCGGCCGGCTACAAGGAATTCGATGCCAAGCTTTATGAGCAGCAATATGCGCGCCAGGATATTCGCGCGCAGGTGCTGATGGGCCTGCCCTCGGACGAGGTCCACCTGCTGCATCACTATATGCCGCAGGAGCGGTTTGTGCGCTCGAGTTACTACAACGAGTTCTTCCGCCGCATCACCGACGGATACTGGAGTGCCGCGACCTGGATCACGCTGGATCGCGGCAGCGGTATCGGATTGGGCATCGGCATCCACCGGGCGCACCGCGCCGATCCGGAAGACACTGCGCAAGTGGAAATCCTCAGCTCCCTCAGCCCGCATTTGCGGCGCGCCGGGCGCTTGCACCTGAAGCTGAATGACGTCAGGACGCGCGTCAGCCAGCTATCCGATGCCCTCGATCACATGCGACAGCCCGCCATTCTGGCGGATCGCGAAGGACGCGTCGTGATCGCGAACGAGGCAGCCAGCCGGCTGTTCGAGCCCGACCGCCTGCTTGGCGTCGATTCCAGCGGCAAGCTGGTCACATGCTCGGCCAAGGCGACCAAGCAATTGTGGCAAGCAATTGAAGCCGCATTACGCCCCGCGGACCAGGCCGATGCGCAGCAGGCGGCCGACATCATCGTGACTTGCGCCGATCAGACGCCGCGGATTTCGCTCAGCGTCCTCCCGCTGCAACGGCGCGAGGCGGCACCCCGACGCAGTCTCGAGGGCGGCTCGATCATGATCCTGGCGCGGGAGTTCGTGCCTGCCGCAATATCGGTGGAAACGCTTCGCAGCGCCTACAATCTGTCGCCTGCCGAAGCCAGACTGCTCAGCTTGCTCGCCACGGGAGCAAGCCTGCGGCAGGCGTCGCAGATCGTCGGCGTCTCCTATTCGACGGTCATGTCGCAGATCAAGTCTTGCTTCCAGAAGACCGGCACGCACCGCCAGGCCGAGCTCGTGGCGCTCGCCGTTCGTCTTGGGTCTGGCCGGGTTTGAGAAAGAAAGGGCGGGATTTCTCGCGCCCTTCCGGGAAAATCCCAATCGCGGAGATCCGCCGGCAGTCCCACCGGTCAGACGGCCGTGTAGCCCCCGTCAGCGAAGATCGACTGGCCGGTGATGAGGTCGGAAGACAATCATGAAGGTCATTATCGTGGCAGCGTTCTTGGCTGTAGTATTGACAGGCTGTTCTGCTGGCCGTGGAAGAACGACGCAAATGTTCCCTGACTGCACCCAAGTGAGTGCAGAGGAACAAGCCAACGGCAAGTGTACGAACCGCCCTGAACGACCCGACCGCGTCTAGCTGAGCCACCTATTCATCGCCTGAAGCGCACACGTAGCGATAGACGCCCGAGCGGCGCGAACCGACGAAAACCCGGACCTGACTTGCTTTTGACTAAGCCGAACAAAGGAGACTGACATGCCTTACGTGGATGGTTTCGTAGTCGCGGTGCCGAAAAACAAGATCGCCGACTACAAGAAGATCGCGCGCAAGCACGGCAAAGTGTGGCGGGAGTGTGGGGCGCTCGCATATGTCGAATGCCTGGGCGACGATGTGCCGTATGGCAAACGAACGTCCTTTCCCCGTGCGGTGAAGGCGAAGGACAACGAGACGATCGTCTTTTCATGGATAATCTACAAGTCGCGCGCGCATCGCGACGCGGTCCTGAAGAGGGCTATGGGCGATCCCCGTACGAAAATGGACATGTCGAAAATGCCGTTCGACGGCAAGCGGATGATCTATGGCGGGTTCAGGACGTTCCTGGCGATGTAGCGGCGGAGGGCTATGTGGCCGCTCTGCCTTTGTCGCCTCGCCAGAACGAATGCTCGTTTACATCAATTGACCGGTTGCGGTGGCGGGCCGATCGCCTGCCCCATCTGATCAGGCGCTCTCGATTTCATCAGCAGCTTAAGTGTCTCGAGATTTCGTGCAGCTCGCTCGTGATAAGTCGGGCTCAACTCCAGCGCCTGGGAAAAGTATTTCTGCGCCGTCTGACTGTCGCCGCGCAGCATCGCGACGTATCCGACATTGTTCAACGCATCGGCGCGCCCCGCCGCCAGTGTGCCTACCAAGGCTTCATCGTACTGCCCCTGCCACGCCAGGGCGATGCGCAGGTTGGTACGAGTCATCTCCATGGTCGGGTCAGCCGCCAAGGCGCGCTCGAAGGCCTCGACCGCCTCCGGATAACGATGCTGCATCATCAGGGACATGCCGATATTGTTAACGACGATCGGCGATTCGGGTTGCACCGCCAGCGCCTTGGCGTAGGCTGATTCGGCTTCGAGCCAGTTCTTGCTCCCATCGTGAACACGCCCCAGAGCCATCCACGATCGCCATAGATTGGGATCGGCGGCCACGGCCCGATCGAGCTGGCTCCTCGCCATGCTGAAATCGTCCAGAGCCAGCAATGCCAGCCCCATGCCTTGATACGCGCGCGCGCGATAGGCTTCGTCGGATTGAATGGCTTGAAACTGAGTCAGCGCCTGCTTGGACTCGCCCAGGCCGAGCAGCACCTCGCCCGACGCCAGCTGCGCCCTCGGCGTCGCAAGCATCGCCTGATCAAGGCGCGCCAGCCGCTGATAGGCCAACTGAAACCGCCGCGCTTCGATGTCAGCCTCGGCCGCGGTCAGCAGTGCCTCGCTCGAGACCGCGGGCGTGGGCGTGGCGACTTGCTTGACGTCGGATCCCATGCCGCTGCAACCGGCGGCCGCCAGCAGCAATACCGACAGGCACCAGGGCGGAAACCGCCACCGATTTCGTCGGTTGCCTTGCGCTTTGACACTGCAGGTATCAGTCATATGCCTCTCCTCAACATGCGTTCGCTGGTCTTCAGACCGTTCTCACGGAACGTGTGGACTGTGATGCGGCCCCGCTGTCCGCCCGCAACTGCCGCGCGAAGTCATCGACCTCCGGGAAGAACCTGAATGGGGAAGGATCCAGCAGCCGCTGCAGCGCGCCCAGCAGCCGGGCCGTCGGATCACCGGCGGTGGGCGTCGATTGTCCGCTGATTGGCGGGAACGTCGTGAGTTCCACGGAACGCGCCTTCAGCTCGCCACCGGAACTTCCTATCGGCGCCGCCGTCAGCAGCATTTGCACGCCAGGCGCCACCCGGACCAGCCTGCCGGTCCGGCGAACCACCGCCACATGTTCGCTGATCTGAACGTCGTCCGTTGTTTCCGCGGCCGGCGAGACCGCCAAGTGCTGCGCTTCTGCGTCTGCACTGCCCGCCGCCAGTCGGAGATTTGCCACGATAACTGGGTGGTCCTTCTTCACGGCCGCGGCGCGTTCCAGCAGTCCGACTGCGCGCGCCTTGTCGCCGCGAACGAGATAAGAGTAGCCCCAATTGTTGAGAGCCGCGACGAAGTTGGGGTCGACCTGTAACGCCTCCCCATGATAGCGATCGGCCAAGTCGTAACGGTGCAGACGGTCATAGGCTTCCGCAAGCAGAGTGAGCGTGCGCGCGTTCCTCGGGTCGTCATGCAGGATCCGCGATAGCGCGTCGATCGCCAGACCGTACTGACCCGTGACCAGCAGGGCGCGTCCATTCTCGACCGGATCCTGGACATTCATGGAGGCGCCATCCATGGCGATCACCGCGCGCACATTGCTCGTGCCGGCGCAGCCGGCCAGAAGAAGCGCGGCGGCAACGAGGGCAATGCCGATTCGTTGCTGACTTGCGAACATTTCACGCTCCCCCATAAGCGGCCTACCGCTGCAGGATCAACCGATAGATGCGGATTATCACCGGCAGCAGAATCACGATCATCATGGTCGGAAAGATGAAGAAGCCCAGCGGCAATGCCAGCTTCACGGGCAGAGCCTGAGCCTTGGTCTCGGCGCGCAGCATGCGCATCGTCCTCATGTCATCGGCGTAGAGACGCAGGGCATCCGCCACGCTGGTGCCGAGTTCCTCCGACTGCAGTAGCAACGTGACCATCGACCGCACTTCGTCGAGGCCCATTCGTTCGGCAAGGTTGCGAAGAGCGTCGGCCCTTGTCCCGCCGGCACGAAGCTCCAGCGACATCATCGCGAAATTCTCCGCGAGTGCCGGGTGGGCATGACCGACCTCCTGGCCGACACGGGCGATGCCCGCATCGAGACTTGATCCGGCCTCCACGCACACAACCAGCAGGTCAAGCGCATCCGGGAAACCGTCGCGGTACTGCGTCTGCAGCGAGCGGGTCCGCATCCTGATCCAGAGATCGGGAAAGTAGAACGCAATGGCGGCGCCGGCGAGACCAAACACCGGGATAAACTGGTCCGGGAGCCGTGTCGACAGCACGGGAGCAGCCACGGAAAACAGGACGACGAAGAGCGCCGCCAGCCCGATCCGGGCAGCATAGTAGAAACGGATGGCCGACGGCCGGTGGTATCCCGCGCAGACCAGCCGGCGGCGCAGCAGCGAAATTTTCGCCATGTCGGTCGGGACGAAATGGCGCAGCATCGGCGAGATCAACGACGATCCACCGGCGGCGTCTTCGACGTAGCTGAGCGATGCTGTCCGCTCCCCGGACTTGAGCGATTCCCGGACATCGCCGCTCATGCGACGACGCATCGTGCTGCCGGTCGACCACAACAAGCTGAGGCCGTAGACGGCCAGCATCGCCGCGGAAAACACCAGGGCAAGAATCCCGAGCCGCGCGGCATCGCCCGGCACGATCCCAAACATGTCCAGCAGCCTATTCATTTGTCACTCCGGCTAGACACGGAAATTCACCAAACGGTACATGACGATGATGCCCAGAACCATCAGGAAGAACCCCAACCCGAGAATCGGCCAGAACATCGGATCGGCGGAAACCGCCGAGTAGAATTTCGGCGCCACCAGATTGATGATGCCGATGAGCACGAAGGGCAGGATCGACAGCAAACCGGCTGAGAACCGGCCTTCGGCCGATAGCGCGCGAATCTTGGCCCGCATCTTGGCGCGCTCGCGGATGACACGGGACAACCCATTCAGGATCTCCGCGAGGTTGCCGCCGACCTGTGACTGGATCATCACCGCCACGACCAGGAAACGCAGATCGGCGAGCCCGACGCGGCGAGCCATGTTGGACATGGCGTCATCGAGATTGAGCCCATAGGTCATCTCGTCGACCACAAGGCCGAATTCGGTTGCGATCGGATCGCGCATTTCGCGCGCTACCATGCCGATCGATGTCGATACCGGGTGTCCTGCGCGCAAGCTCCGAACCACGATGTCGATCGCGTCGGGAAGCTGCGCCGTCAGCCTCTTCCAGCGAGTGCGGCGCACGATGATCAGGACTAGCATTGGCACCACAAGACCGGCGATGACAGCGCCCAGACCGGCAACCAGGCCGGATCTGGAAATCGCCATCAGGACAAGAGCGACGATTCCACCGATCGCAATCATGACAATGACTACCGCGCGCGGCGAGCTTCGTATGCCCGACTGCGCCACAAGCAGAAGGAACCACTCCACCGGGTTGCGCGCACGGTCGCCCGTCGGAAGCGGCCGCTCGCGCTGCAGCCGCACCATCACCTCCTCGCGACTGTTGCCGGCGACGAGCATGCGCAGGCGACGGTTGGGCGAAGAAGCCGCGCGGGTGCCCGGCCCGGACAGCAGATAGAAGGCGCCCTCCACGAGCAGCAGGACGCTGAGGAAGATCGCGCCATAGAACAGGTATGTGAGGTAGATTGGCATCGGCGCCTCTAGCCCAGGACCCGGTCCGCGTCGAACGCCTTCGCCGGCATCTCGATGCCTCGCGTCTGGAACTCCGGCATGAATCTGGGCCGGATGCCAGTGGCCCGAAACTCGCCATGGACAGTTCCGTCGCTGTCGGTCCGCCGGCGGACAAACCGGAATATCTCCTGCATCTGGACGACCTCGCCTTCCATGCCGGTGATTTCCGTGAGACTGGTGAGCTTGCGGCGGCCGTCGCTCAGTCGCTGCAGCTGCAGGACGACGTGGAGCGCCGAGGCGATCTGGGTCCGCATCGACCGCGGCGACAGGTCGAGATCGGCCATGCCGATCATCTGCTCAAGTCGGCCGAGCGCATCGCGCGGTGTGTTGGCGTGAACGGTCGTCATCGATCCGTCGTGGCCAGTGTTCATCGCCTGCAGCATGTCGAAGGCCTCGCCACCGCGCACCTCGCCGACGATGATCCGGTCCGGACGCATGCGCAGTGCGTTCTTCACCAATTCGCGCTGCCGGATTTCGCCGCGCCCTTCCACGTTGGGCGGCCGCGTTTCCATGCGGGCCACGTGGATCTGCTGCAGCTGCAGTTCGGCGGCATCCTCGATCGTGATGATGCGCTCCCGCCCGTCGATGTGGCGGGACATCGCATTCAGCATCGTCGTCTTGCCGGAGCCGGTCCCGCCCGAGATCAGGACGTTCAGCCGGCACTGCACCACGCCCTTGAGGAGCATCATGACCTCTTCCGTCATGGTCCCGTTGGCGAGGAGGCTTTCCAGCGTGTATGGGCGGGCGGCAAACTTGCGAATCGAAACCAAGGGTCCGTCGATCGCCACAGGGGAGATCGCGACGTTGACGCGCGACCCGTCCGGCAGACGCGCATCCACCATCGGCTGGGATTCGTCGACCCGGCGGCCGACCGCGGACACGATCTTGCTGATGATGCGCAACAGGTGGCGTTCGTCCTGGAAGATGACCGGGGTCAGTTCCAGCCGCCCACTGCGCTCCACGAACACTTGCCGGTGGGTATTGACCAGTATGTCATTGATTGACGGGTCCTTGAGCAGGGGCTCGAGCGGCCCGAGTCCGATCATCTCGTCGATCACGTCATTGGTGATCTGCGTCTGTTCGCGCTGATTGAGCTGCACGCGCTCGGCCTTGAGCAGCTTGGTGATCAGGGATCCGGTCTGCTCCCGGAACGCTTCCGGCGGCAGCTTTTCGATGGCGGCCAGATTGATTTCTTCCAGCAGCCGCTGGTGCAGGCGCACTTTGACGTCGGTATAGATCCGGTTGGCGCCATCGATTTCGGCTTGAACCAGCTGGGCAGCGTCCGGCAGGGCGGGCGTAACCGGTGCGGGGTCGGCTCCATTGCCGCGCATTCCCGTGAGCCTCGTAAACCTGGTCAGCATCGCCACATGCCCCTCCCCGATCGACCGTCTTCTGAACGAAGCGTCATGACTTCACACGGACATCCGCCGTGCGCTTCACGACGTCCTGCATCATCTTGCCGATCTGGCGCTCTGCCGCACTGCCCGCATGGAACTTGCCGATCGGCATGCCGTGATTGGCGGCCTCGGAGAACAGGCGGTAGTCGCTGGGTATGAAATAGTCGACCTTGTGCCCGAGCGCCCGTTCGACCTCGCGCACTTTCAATCCGGGTCGCCACAACGACCGCCGATAGCGATTGAGCACGACGGAGATCGGCGTATGCGCTGCGCTGGTCTGCTTGATCTGCTCAAGAAACAGATGCGCCTGCTTCACCGCGACCACGGTCAGCTGCAATGTCAGGAAAATCCGGTTCGAGCCGGCGAGGATTTCGCCGTACCACGCCGTCCAGGTGAGCGGCAAATCGACCAGCACGCAATCGTAGCGCTCGCACGCCAGGGCCATCAGATGCCCAACGACCTGGGGCGGCACGCCATCCAGGTGCATGCTGCCGTTCTGCGCCGCGATCATATCGAACCCCGCTGGATGCCGCGTGGTCATGGCCGCCAGCAGCTCGGCATCCAGCCGATGCGGCGAACGCACGATCTCCGCGATATCCAGCAGCGGCTCGGCATCGAGATGCAGCCACGCGGCGCCGCCCTGGAAGTCGAGATCGATCAGGCACACGTCCCGCCTGGGCTGCCCCCGCCGTGTGCGCGCCAGGTCGAATGCCGCCTGGATCGCCAGCGAGGTGGCGCCCATGCCGCCGGAGCGGCGCACGAAGCTGAAGACCTGGCATTCGTGCTGACCCCGTTCCGTACCCGGCCGCGAACGAGCCCGCACCCCCCGGATGACCGCTATGACGTCGTCATGAGAGATCGGCTGGGGGAGGAAATCGGCGACGCCGAGCCTGATCAGCTGGCGCATGGCATCGACGCTGGCGCTGGACGAGGTGACGATGACCGTCGGCCTCGCCTCGCGGCCCAGCACCCGTTCCAGCTCGGCCATATCGTTGCGGTTGCCGAGATCGACGTCGATGATCAGCACGTCCTGCGTGCCAAGCCGGTCCGGCAGGTTGTCTTTCGGCCTGCCGCGCACGATGCCGATTTCGTACTGCGAACCCGCAAAAGCCGAGCGCAGATCGTGCTCGGTCTCGGCGGATTGCACGATGGCTCGAATTCTTGTTTCAGTCACTGCGTTCACGTTCCTGCCTCAATGTCTTCAACTACCGTCTGGCGAGCGCACATCGCGCGCTATGGTACCGCCGCGGCGCTTAGATCCTCACCCGTCATCGTCACCGTAAAAGGCGGCATCGTCACATCCCCGAAGCCCAAAAGAGTACCGAGGGCGAAGAACTGATAGGTCAGTCCGGTCAAGCTCACAGTGATGGTCGGCACCGGCCCGCCCGGCCTGCCCGCGAAGCCAAGGCCGGTGTTCTGATAGTTGATGTTGACGTTCTGTGGCGTGATGCGATCGAAAATATCGCACATGCCGGCATCGCCATCCGTCCCGATCGTGCCGCACGCTGTGTCGCCCCGACCAAAGACCAGCCGTTGCATGGCTGCGGCGGTATATCCGGTATTCGAAGTTCCGCTGCAGGCGCCGGTGCTACCAGTCGCGTTCGTGCCGTGGCACGTGACGCTGTAAGCCGTCTGCCAGGGTCCGCCAGCGGTCCCTGTCGAAGTGAGAGCAGTCAGAGACCCCCATACCGGATCGGATACCGCCGCCATGCGAGCGCCGAGCTGTGCGGCCTTGCTGGCGCTGTTCCATTGAAACCAGAGATAGCCGAATTCGACTATCCCGAACGTCAGCATGAAAAACAGCAGCATAACGATCGTAAACTCGATCGTCGTCGTCCCGGTCTGGTCGCGAACGAGGCGGCGGAACAGCGTGCGCATCGCGTCACTCCCTGATCGCCCGCTGCATGTGGGTCGCGTCCACTGAAAGCGCAGGAAGTCCGAGCGCACTCAGGAACCCAACGTCATCATAGTCAAAGGTCGTGGTCGCCTGGACGCGCTGGATAATGTCATCACCCCTATAGGTACCATCCGAGTTGTCGACATCGAGATCCCCGACAACAAATACAAGGTCCGCGGCCGTCCAACCATCGACGCGCGCCGCACCTGTGCCATCGATAGTGCCGGTCACCGCCAGATTGGCAGCGTTCGACTGGTTCGTGGCGTCGGTTGGATCCTCGAGCCTCGCCAAGTAGCGAGCGCCATCGCGCAGGCCGTCGAGAACGAGCTGATACTGATAGAGGAACCGACCGAATTCGGCCATCCCCAGTCCCAGAAAAAGCAGGAACGGCGCAAGGAGCGTGAACTCAACCAGCGCCGCCCCGACATCGTCGCGCCACAGATCAAAGAGGTGGAATTTGCGGCCCTTCGTCATCGGTAGAGCTGCACGATGTCATGGATGACCGCGTCGTCGATCCCCGGCTTCACCACGTCGACCATTTCGACGAGCAGGTCGCCGTCTTCCTCGCAGGTCGGGCAGCTGCCGGAGCCGGGGAGCTTGGTCATCGGCCTGGTTATGAACATCTTGACGAATGCCACGGCGGGCACTGTCGAATTGGAGTTGCCTCTGATATCGAGCGCACCGCAATTGAGAACCGCGGCATAGAGAATGCGGCGATCCGGATCGTCGGTGGCGGTGGCGGTGCTGCAGGCGGGCCTGCCGTCCTCGCCGCCGACGGAAAGCTTATTGGGGATCAGGTTGTTGCTGATCTCATGGCGGTAGACCTGGTAGCGGCTTGGCGGATTGGCGTCGGTCCAGCCGTTGGGATAGGTCTCGTCGAGCGCACCATTGCGGTTGCCGTGATTGATGTCCCAATATTTGCCGAAGTCCCAGTTGCCGTTTCCCATCCGGTCCGGCTGGCCGCCCAGTGACGCGCACCCGCCGGTGCTGCAATCGTCGGTTGGAAACGCCATGGCTGGCGGCGGGACAGCCGATCCGCTGTAGATCTGCTGGCTGCAGCGATTGCCGCTCGTCTTCAGGTAGCCCTTCGTCACGTTCAGCCCCGGCCGATAGTCTGCATCGTTCTTCTTGCTGTTGTAGTTGCCGTCGTACACATCAAAACGCGCATTGACCGCCTGGCGGACGGAGATGACGTTGCCGGTACGGGTCTGGACCCCGTCCTGCCTGAAACATGAGCCAGGATCGACCTTGCCCAGCGAATCGCGCAGGGCATTAGCGCCCCGTCCGTCCTGCGGCTGGAGGAAGCCGAAATTGCCGGGAAAGTACGACGTGCTGCCTCCGCCGGGTCCCTTCTTGAGGGTGATCAAGCGGCGCTGTTGCGATGCCGTTTCTACCATTGTGGTGAATTCCGGCAGAGTGTCGATGCCATCGCCTTCGTAGGGATTGCAGATGAAGAGCGGTGTGAACTTGCAGACTGCGGACGTGAAGCCGGCGATCGCCACTGCGCTCGCATTCGCAGTCGAGTTCCCCCCGATTGCCGGAGCGAACATAGTGTCGATTGCGCGGTCATTCGCGTCGGTCAGTTTCACCTCGACAAATCGAGCGCTTGCGTCATCGGTGGTCGCGAATGCCTCTACATCCGACAGGGGCTGACTATCGGCCGGAAGTTCGGTCAAAAATATCGGTGTATACCCAGTGATGGCCGCCGCGCCGTTGCCGAAGGTCTGATTGTTCTGCACCAGGTTGTCCATCGCGGCTGTGGCACGGGTGATGGCGTCATCATTGCCGTCCAGCTCCGCCGCGCCCGCAAGGGCCAGAGCGTCCGCCGCGGACTGCATTTCCGTATCCAGCGTGAAGAGTCGGCCGCCATCGATCACGAGCGCGGTGAACCCCATGAATACTGTGAGAGCGATCGACACATAGACCAGCACCGCGCCGCGCTCGTCCCGTACAAGGCGCCGGCTGAAACCGAGTGTCCGCTGCGACATGCCGGGAATCCTCATCGCTGAATCCTCGCTTCCGTATTGTCCGAGACGCCTACTGCAGCACGTCGCTGGTCCGCAGCTCGAGCGGCGGGATCACCTTGCCCTCGCGATAACGTTCGATCGCAATGCCGGCCTTCCGTCCGTCGAAATCGATCTCGGTGTTGGCGGCCGAAACCGGCTGCGGATCGATGATCAACACTGACAGGTTCTGATGCACCGAATTGCCGTAGCCCGCGATCGGCGTCGCCGAATCCCGATACACCGTCGCATCGCATGCCGTTGCGGCGATCGCGAGCAGGGCGACAGCAAATCCCAGTCGATAATTTTTCATTGCTCACCTCATTCCGTGATGTAGCCGTAGGCTCCGGCGAAACCGCCTTGCCCCTGGCTCAATGTGTCTCCGGCGCCGGGTGCCGCCGACATTCCGGCTGCGGGCGCCGCGTCCGGCTGTTCGCCCTCAGTCCGGCCGAACAGGAACAAGTCGGTGTCCGAAGGCATCACCAGCCGGTCGGTGGGCGCCGTCAGCTCGGCGATCGATTGCGCCGGCTTGACCAGATGCGGTGTCACCAGGATGACCAGCTCGGTCTCGTTGCGCTGGAACCCCGTGCTGCGGAACAGCACGCCCAGGATCGGAATATCGGCCAGCCACGGCAGGCCCGATATCGCGTTCTGGTAATCCTCCTGCAGCAGGCCGGCTATGGCGAAGCTTTGGCCGTCGCGGAGTTCCACCGTGGTCTTTGCGCGTCGCGTCGAGAGGCCAGGCACCGAAATGCCGACGCCATCCAATCCCGTCACGGTCGATACCGATACGGTAGGATCGATCCGGCTCACTTCCGGCGCCACGACCAAGTTGATGAGGTCCGTGCCGATGACCGTCGGCGTGAAGCTGAGTCCGACGCCGAACTGCTTGAATTCGACGGTGATGGTGTTGTCGTCCTGTGCCACCGGAACCGGGAATTCGCCGCCGGCCAGGAAATTGGCGGTATCGCCGGACAGCGCGATCAGGTTCGGTTCGGCGAGCGTCTTGACCAGCCCCCTATCTTCAAGCGACTGGAATGTCGTCCTCAAATCTGGATTCCCACCGGTATCGAGGGTGGCAACTCCACTGGGCAGCCCGAGCGCCAGTGGAAGTGCGGACGAAGTGATCAGGTTGAACGCAAGATCCCCCGTAACAGCCAGATCGTGACCGATGCCGATCTGGCGCGCGACGTTGCGCGAAACCTCCGCGAACTTGACCTGGAGCAAGACCTGCTGGCTGCCCTGCACGCTCATGGCGTTTGTCACCGACTTGGGCGCGTATTGCTCCGCGATCGCCAGCGATTCACTGAGCGAGGTTTCGTTGGAGACCTTGCCGCTCAGCAGGATGCCTCCATTCACGGTGCGCACCTCGATCGCCTCGCCCGGCAGGACGTCGTGCAGCTTCGCCTTCAGCGATTCCACGTCGTAGGAGACGACCAGATCCAGTACTGCCAGCAGCTTTCGCTTGGCGCCGTAGATCGTGAGGTTGGTGGTGCCGAGCTGCTTGCCGAGGACATAGACGGTCTGGTTGGTCAATGCCACTACGTCAGCGATCTCCGGATTACCGATGAGCAGCTCGGTGAAGGGCTGGTCGACCTTCAGGACCTGCGACTTGTTGACCGGCACGACGAATTCGCCGGCATGGATCAAGTCTGCGCCCATCGCGTCGATCGCAACCTGCGCCGCCGCTCCGCCGCTGAGACTCGCCAGGAGCATCAGCATGCCGCAGAAACCTAGCCATTTTCTGGAGTTGAACATGTTCCCCCTCGATGCCCCTGAATGCAGCCCTCGGTGTCGATCTTCGTTCGCCACGATCCTCGCGACGCGTCTCATATCGTCGCCGCCGCGCCGGCCGCCCCAACGGCTGGCGGGACTTCGCTTGGAACCGCGGGCGCCGGCGGCGGAACTTCGGCATCCCTCTTCGCTGGCGGCTCATACTTGGAGTTGGGCTGCAGCACCGTGCCCTCGGGGCCAACCTTGTATTCCTCACGCGCAGTGCCGCGCGTGATGCCGATGGTGGGACCTTCCTTCTTCTTCGGCAGGATCTTGACCACAGGCGTTTCCGGCTTTTTCTCGGCTGGCTTCGGTTCCACCGTGCCGATTGCCTCGGAAATACCCAGATCCTTGATCGAAACCGGCTTGACCGGCGCCAGCTCGACGTTGGAAACGTCGCGCAGGGACAGGGACAGCTTGCCGACGGTCGCGGCCAATGTGATCTTCTGGGCCTGTTCAGGCGTTACCTCGATGGTCACGGCCTTGACCACGTCGGGCGTGCTCTTCTCCTGCTCGGATCTCTGGTCGATGCCCAGGACCTTGACGTTCTGCAGCAGCACGTCGGTGATCGGCTGCTCCGGAATGACCTCGCGCGTCAGCATGATGTCGACCCGATCCCCAGGCAGCACGAAGCCGGCGACACCGAGCACATCATTGACCCGGATGGTCATCGCCCGCATGCCGGAAGTGATGACGGCGGACAGCGATGCGCGCTGTCCGGGCCCCGTGATTTTCGTCGCGAGGATGAGTTCGTTGGGCTGGATCGCCTGCAGCGCCACGCGCGGCTGCGGCCCGAGCAACTCGTCGATCGACTTGAAGGTTCCTTCCGGCACGCTGCCGGCCGGCCAATCTGTCAGCCGCAGATTCTCGGCCACCAGGCGATCGCCGAATTTGAGCGACGTGGCCGCGGCTACCACCTTGACGAGCTGCGCCTGGTTAACCGAAGCGGAACTGTTCCCCGCCTGGCCCAGCAACCAAACTCGCGCGAAATAAACCGCTGCCAGCGCCAGGAACAGCGCCAACGCCAGCACGATCAGCGGACGCACTTTCATAGGACCGGCCCTCTATACGGCATCGCCTTCCCGGACAAATTTTATCCCGGGCTAGGCCTCGATAATTCCACCCGCTGGAGACACCGACCTCACGCGCAATCTCATGGCCGATTGCTCAGCCGGATGAAATTGCGGGTTGGTCAGTGTCGGTCCAGCAGTGTGCCGAGCATCAGCCGTTAGCAGGCCGCGCCGTAGGCGGCGCTGCAAAGTATCGTCCACTGGGAGACGACGTAGTCACCCATCAAGACGATCATGCCGATAGCCGCCGCTGTAATGATGCCGATCAGGATCGAATACTCGATCATGGTCGCGCCGTCCTCGTCCTTGCGCAGGCGCGCAAGGAAGCCCCAAAGCTTCGTCATTTCCATGCTCCTCAAGCGTGGTTGTTTTTCAATAGGGCCAATATGCTTTTGTAATTTCGGCCCCGCCACGTTGCATGTAAACGACCGCCCCGAGCTAAGATGTGAAAAACCGGTCGCAACGCACTCAGAGTTTAGACAAATGCCGGAAAAATTTGCAATACCTGCAAAGGTAGATATTAAGGCGTCCTTAATAACCTGGTGTGTAGTTGTGTCGATTTTTGTGCTTGCCCAAGTTTCGGGAAACGTCGTCACTTGGGGTCGTGAAGGCTCAAGACGCGGATGATCCTGAATGCCTCAACAGCGGTGGCGCGGGAGAGACTTTGACCTTCCACTCACCTCGGCCGGGCACCTGGGTATGCTTGAAACGGCGCGGTCGCGGCGTGAGCGCGCAAGTTAGGGGACAAGGGGGTAACCAATGGAGCCAGCGCTCAGCATAGCGCGCACCGCGCCTCGGGCGCTGGTCGAGGGCGGAAGGCGATTTCTGAGCGCGCTCGTCGCCGAATTGCCGCAATCGGTTCGCCGGCAAAAGTCGGTGCTTGCGCTGATCCTGGTCTATTGGATCAGCGGCCTCGTGGTCGGCCAGATCGCCGGCATGCCGTGGGCCGCAACCCTCACGACCTATCTGCCGACCTTTATGCTGATGACGCCTATGTTGATCGTCGCGCTGGTGATCGGCCGCGGCCTCATCATCATGATCGTCGACAGGCCGGCGCGCCCATTGACCCAGCTTGCGCACGAGATCCGCACAACCCTCGCGACGCCACAGCGGATTGCGAACGCCATCCCGATGTTGGCGGGCATGCTGGTATTCGGCGGCACGTTCACGGTCATGAAGGCTTCGATTCCGTCGCTGGCGCCGTTTGCCTGGGATGTGCAGTTCGAACAATTGGATCGCTGGCTGCATGGCGGAATCGCTCCCTGGGAGTTGCTGCAGCCGATTCTCGGCGCGCCTGTCATCACCCACGCGATCAACTGGGCCTATAATTTCTGGTTCTACTTCCTAGGCCTCATCTGGTTATGGCAGGCCTTCAGCCAGCGTGATGACAGGTTGCGGCTGCGATTCTTTTTGACGCTGATTCTGGGCTGGATCCTGCTGGGAAACATCGCCGCGACCATGTTCTCGTCCGCGGGTCCGTGCTATTTCGGGCGGGTCACCGGTCTGGCCGACCCGTTCGTGCCGTTGATGTCGTATCTCCGTGAAGCCAGCCTGTCGCATGCCGTCTGGGCTTTGGATGCGCAAGAAATGCTCTGGCACAATTACTCTTTGCGGGAGGTCGCTCTCGGCTCCGGTATATCGGCGATGCCCAGCATGCATGTCGCGATGGCCACTTTGTTCGCGCTTGTCTGCTGGCGTACCAGACGATGGCTCGGCATCGGCATGACGATCTATGCCATCGTCATCATGATTGGGTCGGTGCATCTGGGATGGCACTATGCCGTGGACGGCTACGCCAGCGCCCTCAGTATAACGGTGATCTGGTGGGTTGTCGGACGTGTACTCGAGCGGCGGGGCGCTACGCAGCCGATGACTGCGGCGGCCGATCCAGCTCAGTGATCAGCGACCGGAGCGGTCGCGCTTCACGATCCGCAGTGGCGCCAGCATGATCTGCTTCGGCTTCGACGCCGCGTCGAGCTGACCGATCAAGTCGGAGAGCCGCCCATCGACATGGCGCAGCGCGCGGCGCGCAGCGATCCTTGAGCGCCGCAGCGCGGTCGAGTTGGCGGGGTTCCATCCGATGTATTCGGCGTGGATCCTGGCGCAGAAGGCGGCCGCGGAGAGCGCAAGAAGCGCACCAATGAAGGCATAAGAGGCCGACGGACTGCCGATCGGCGCATAGACGCCTTCGTGATACTCCAGCGAGTTGACCCACAAGATCACCGCAATGCCGCAAACCAGGTGACACGCCAGCGCACGCAGCAGCCTGATCCGCGACAGCATGCCGACTGCGAGCAGCCCGGCCGTAACCAGGACCAGTCCGGAGAACCAGAGCAATGAAACCTGGCCGAGGTTCAGCACCGCGAGATCGTAATAGACACCGATTGGCCTCAGATACTCGAACCGAAGCTGCCAGAAGAGGCCCGAAGCCGGGAATTCGCCGATCAACCAGGCGGCGAAACGATCGGCCAGGGCCAAGCCGGCCAAAAGAGCCAACGAACCCATTACGATCGCGGTCTCAGCCTTCGATCCGCCACGGGCAGGATTGTGCGAAGAGGTCTGTAAGGTCATACGCGGAGCATGCACGCGCCCCGCTTAAAGCTGAGTTAATGATTGGATTCGACGCAGTCCGACGGTTGACGATACACCGAAGGGCAATTGGCAAAAAAAAAGGCTACCGGGCTCGGGGGAGCCGGCAGCCTACTGGTAGATGCAGCGAATGCCCTCCAGTTGACCCCAAGTAGCTGGTCCTTTGCTGCCCGTCGAAGTCGACATCGGCAGCGCAGGACCACGCTGGTCGACGCGGACTCTATGAATTTGAGAATGAACGGTACCTGAACTGCACAGAGCAAAAACGTCCCACTCCGCTAGGATCGCAACATCCGGATGAGTGGACAGCGGATCTTTCGTATAGGGATCAATTCGGTCAGCGCTATTGGCTGGGATCACTTGTGTCTAAGTCGAGCTTTTGAGGAGGACCATCACCGGAAGAATCCAGTAGCGGATATCCCCAGTCCCGAGGTCGGCAACCATCCAAGGCTGACGGAGAAGATCAATACCGAGACGATCGCGATCCAAAAGTCCGGCGCGCTCGCGCCAAATAATGAAAAATGAATGCAAGGCCGAGGGCGGAGGCGCGGTTCTTGAGGGCTGGCTGACCTAACCGTCGCATCCTGTGCGCCGTATTGGCTTATCCGCGCGGTCGGCCGATTTCTGGCAACTGACTGTGCAAGAGAACCTTTATTACCGCGTGAAAAGGATGTTCCGCAGAAAGATACAGGGTTTTCTGAATTCCGTGGCGGCGTCCGGTCCTGAGAACCGCGACCGCAGGTAGCCGTGGATCATGCGCTCAGCGGCCCTGAGGACGACGACGTTGCCCGCCTCGTGCAGGCGCTTGGCGTAGCGCACGCTGTCATCGGCGAGGCAATCGATCTCGGCGTAGTGGATATGGGCCGGCGGAAGATGGGACAGGTCCGCCGCCTTGAGCGGCGCGGCATAGCCGCTGGAGGTCGGGCGGCCGGCGCCGAGGTACAAGCTCCATCCCCGATCCATTGACGCGGTGGTTACCGGCGCCTCGGCATACATGGCGTATGAAGGGCTAGTGAGCTCGTCCGTGAGGCAGGGATAGTTGATGGCCTGCGCCGCGATCTTCGGGCCCTTGCGATCGCGCGCGAGCAGGCAGACGGCAGCTGCGAAATTGCCGCCTGCGCTGTCGCCCCACACACCGATCCTCGCGGGATCGATGCCGAACTCCTCTGCATGCTCCGATATGTATTTGACGGCCGCATAGCAATCCTCGAGCCCGGCCGGGAACGGATGATCCGGCGCCAGGCGATAATCGACACTGACGACGACGCACCCGATCTCCTCGGCGATGCCCCATGCGATCGGATCGCCGCTGTCGAGGCTGCCCTTGACGAAGGCGCCGCCGTGGAAATAGACGACGCACGGCGAGGTGCTGGGCGCTTTGCCGGCGCGGTAGACCCTCACCTGGACGAGGCCGCCACGGCCGGCGCCTGGAATCGGCAGGCGCAGATTGTGAACGCTCATGTCGGCGGGATAGGGCCGGCGCAGCGCCGCATCGTAGAAGTCCCAGCCGGACCGCAGGCTTCCCAGCTCGGTCTTGGTCGCGACTTGCCGCTTGGCTTCCAGCAGCTCGTTCATGTCCGGATGGACGTCGAACACAGCATTGGCCATCATTGCCATCCTTTCCCTGTAATTCTCCTCACGCACGGCCGAAATGCCGCCGTCACGTAGTCTCAGATCCATCCTCGGCTCCGCGGACGCCGGGCGGTCGCTGCCGCCATAACCGCCATATCCCCGCGCGCACCTGCGGAATGCCGTAAAGCAGGACCAGGATCGCGATGATCATCATCGGCCCGCTGACCGGGCGCTCGAAGAACGTCAGGAGATCGCCCTTGGAGAGCAGCAGCGAGCGGCGGAAGTGCTCTTCCAGCAGCGGACCCAGGACAAAGCCGAGCAGAAGGGGCGCCGCAGGGAACTTGAGCAGGCGCAGCACATAGCCAATGAGGCCGAACGCCAGCACCATCCAGACGTCGAACACCGAATTGTTGACGCTGTAGACCCCGACGACGATGAAAACGAGGATCGCCGGATACAGCAGCTCATAGGGGATCTGCAGCAGCCGGACCCAGAGATTGATGAGCGGGATATTGAGGATGACGAGCACGACGTTGCCGATCCAGAAGCTCATAACGAGCCCCCAGAACATATCCGGGTGCTCGGTGAGCAGCAGCGGCCCCGGCGTGACGCCGTGGGCTATAAGGACGCCCAGCATGAGTGCCATGGTGGCGCTGCCCGGGATGCCGAGCGTCATGGTCGGAATGAAGGCGGTCTGATCGGCCGCGTTGTTGGCGGCTTCGGGCGAGACGATACCCTCGATCGCGCCCTTGCCGAAGCGCGATGGATCCTTCGAGACTTTCCGCTCCAGCGCGTAAGACATGAAGGAGGCCAAGGTCGCACCCGCACCTGGCAGGGTGCCGCAGAAGGAGCCGATCGCAGTGCCACGCAGCATCGGCAGCCAGGATCGGCGGACGTCGTCGCGGGAGGGAATCATCGAGCGCCAGGTCACGCGCTGCACGCGGTCCGGACGAGCAACGCCGAGACTCGTTACCACTTCCGTGAGGCCGAATATGCCCATGGCAAAGGCGACCAGGTTGATCCCGTCCATGAGCTCGAAGGTGCCAAAATTGAACCGCGGCACGCCGGTATACATGTCCATGCCCACGATGCCGAAGAGGATCCCGAGAACCACCATCGCCATGCCCTTCAGCGGCGCGTCCTCCGACATGGTGGATGCTGCGATGAGCCCGAGCACCATGAGCGCGAAGTACTCCGGCGAATTGAAGTGGAGTGCGGCTTCCGCGACGATCGGGGAGAACAGCATCATGAGGAGAATCCCGATGCTGCCCGCGAAGAACGAGGCGATCGTCGTCATGAAGAGAGCGACACCGCCCCTGCCCTGCTGAGCCATCGGATAGCCTTCGAGACAGGCGACGGCGCTGGATGGAGCCCCCGGGACATTCAGCAGGATGGCCGTCGTGGATCCACCGTAGGCACTGCCATAGAAGATGCCGGCGAGCATGATGAGCGAAGCCGTCGGCTCAAGGTGGAAGGTAATCGGGAACAGCATCGAGATCGCCGACAGAGCACCGATGCCGGGCAGCACGCCGACCAGCATGCCGAAGAGGACGCCGAGAAAGCAGTACAGCAGGTTCGAGAGCGAGAACGCCGTATGCAATCCGAGCTGCAGGTCCGCAAGGATGCTCATCAGAATGGCCACCGAACGATGCGGATCGGCATGCCGAGCGCGACCGGGAAGATAAGGACCGCGAGGCCAGCGAGGAATCCGGCAAGCAGTAGCTTGGCACGCCAGCCGACCTTGCGCTCCGCGAAGGTGCAGGCGAATGCCATGAGGGCGACGGCCGGCGCGATGCCGAACCGCTCGAACAGGATGCCGAACAGGATGGTCGCGATCGTGATCGCCGAAAGCGGTCGGAGATTGAGACTGATTGTTTCTCCGGCCTGCTTCATGGCAGGAAATGCGATGGCGCAGCCCAGAATCACCAGCAGAACGGCCAGCACCGCCGGCAGCATGCCTGGCCCCATTCGGCTCACGGCACCGAGTTCGTAGGTCTTCAGGGAATAGATTGCGACGAAGAGGCCGGTCGCGACCAGGAGCCCGCCGCCCAGGCTGTCATGATTGATGCGCACAATTCATCTCCTTGCTGGGGACCGGCTCCGGTGCATGGCCGCTCCGCGAACCGCCGTCACTCGGCCTGCTGCATTCCTTCCGAGGCTTCCAGCTTCAGCTCCTCGAGCACCAGGTTTGCGGTCTTGAAGGCATCGAGGCCGGCGGGAATTCCGCAATAGATCGTGGCCTGAAGCAGGATCTCCTGGATTTCCTTGATCGTGGCGCCGTTCTGGATTGCGCCCCGGACATGAAGCTTGAGCTCGTGCTGCCGGTTGAGGGCGGTCAGCATGGCGAGGTTGATCATGCTGCGGGTCTTCACCGAAAGGCCGGGCCGCGTCCAGGTGTACCCCCAGCACCATTCGGTGACGAGCTGCTGGAATGCCATCGTGAAATCGCTCGCGCTTTTGATCGAGGCATCCACATACTCGGTCCCGAGGACGCGCCGCCGGACGGCGAGACCGCGGTCAAACAGGCTCTCGAGGCTCTCGTTCTGCAATTTGTTCTCCAATGAAGTTCTCAGACTATGCGCAAAGGAAGAATATGCCGGTGCTCATTGCTTACTGAGGATCGATGCCGACCGCGTGGATCGTCTTGGTCCAGCGATCAATCTCCTCAACGAAGAATTTCTCGGCGCTTTCCGGCGTGCTGGACTGCACGTCGAGGCCTTGAGCCTCGAACTGGGCGCGGACCTCAGGATCGGCGACCACCTGTTCGGTCGCCTTGGCGAGCTTGGCGACGACGTCGTCCGGCGTCGCGGACGGCACGAAGATCGCAAGCCAGCTGGTGAAAGTGTATCCGGGCAACCCTTGTTCGGCGATGGTCGGCAAGTCGGGGAGGACTGGCGAGCGCTGCGCGCCGCTGATGCCGAGCGCCTTCACCTTGCCGGCCCGCAGCATGTCGGCACCGCCGGAGATCGTGGTGTAAAGGAGGTCGACTTCGCCGGCCAGCAGGTCGTTCATCGCCTGGGGCGTACCGGGGAATGGAATGTGCGAGAGCTTGATCCCGAGCTTGTCCCACAGCAGTTCCGAAGCCAGGTGAGCGGAACTGCCGACGCCGACGCTGGCATAGGGAATGGTGCCAGGACTCTTCTTGGCGATCGCAACCAGTTCCTCGATGTTGTTCGCAGGAAAGTCTCGGTTGGCATAGAGGACGAATGACTGTCCGGCGAGGATCGCGATCGGCTTCAGATCCTTCTTGAGATCATATGGCAGGCTCTGGAAGAGGCCGGGATGAAAGGTAAGCGAGCTACCGTTAAAGAGGAGGGTGTAACCGTCGGGCGCAGCGTGCGACACGGCTGCCGTTCCGATGGTGGAGCCGGCGCCCACGCGATTGTCGACGATGACCGTCTGGCCCAAGTGTTTTGACAGATTCTCGGCATAGACCCGGCCCATAAGGTCGGTGCCGCCGCCGGCGGAATACGGCACGATCAGCGTCAGATCCTGACTCGGGTAATCATCGGCCACTGCGTGGCCGGAGTACATCATCGTGGTGATGACAAGAGCGATACGCGAGAAGACAGCGATGGGTTTCAACATGGAAATCTCCAATAGCCAATATGTTCCGTTTCGCAATGACCGGGTGAGCCAGGCCGCCCCGAGGCGTCAAGCGCGCGCTGCTTCCATGGCTCTCGAATCTTGATAGCGGTCGCCGATCCGGTGATGAGGCCGCCCGCCCGTCGCAAAGGCGATGGCGATCACCAACTCGTCGGGGCCGGGCGCGTCTGAGATGACGATCTCCGTCGTCAGGAAATGGGCGCGCGAGCCTTCGTGCTCCTTGAGCTTGTGCTTCAGCGGAATGGCGATCGTGCAGCCAGGGCCGGCGCGCCGGTTGGTGAAGGGCATGAAAGAGGTCGCGGCCGCGGCATTCCTGATCGCGTTACCGAAATGCAGCGTATGGATGAAGGCGGCGGCGTGCTCGATCTCGCCGTTGGTTCCGACCACTGCCGCCTTGCCGAGCGCTTCGATCGCTTCAGCCCCGCCGATCAGCGGTGCGGTCCTTGAGATGAGAATTTCCGCCAGCCCAGGCGCGTTGGCATGAATGACCGGCTGGAGGTCTTCGACGTAGCCCCGCCATGGATTTGCGATCACTGCGGCCGCGGCTGCAAACCGGAACGGCGTTGCGACCTCCCGGCCGCCCTCGATGAGAACGTCCTCCTGCATGGCCACGACCTTACGAATCGCCACATCCATGGGCGCTTTCTCCCTATCCGGCGGTCGTTGGATCGCTCACCGTTGATTATCTTCCTGTCTTCTTATCAGACCATCTGATAAGCAGGTCAAGTTTGAATTTTCCGGCGCGATCTTCTACACATCGATTGCCCGTTCCAGTGGAGGTGATCCTTGAGCCAATCGCTGCAGATCGTCTCTGCCCCGACCTTGCGGGAGCAGGTGTCGGCGCGACTCCGTGAAGCGATTGCGCAGGGCGAGTTGCCGCCGGGCCGGCGTCTGATCGAACGCGAGCTATGCGAGCTCATGAGAGTGTCGCGCACCTCGATCCGCGAAGCGCTCCGAGAGCTCGAGAGCGAAGGATTGATCACCACGCTCCCCAATCGCGGACCGATCGTTGCGGTGATGGATCCGGCGTTGGCGCGCTCGATTTACGAAGTGCGGATTTCGCTGGAGGTCCTAGCGACAAGACTCTTCACGAAGCGAGCGAACGAGAAGCAGATGGTCCAGCTCGAATCCGCCTACGCCAATCTCAAGCAGGCCTATGCCAGCAAGTCACCGGCCAATATGATTGCGGCGAAGGCCGCCTTCTATCGCGTACTGCTCGAGGGGGCGGCCAACGAGATCATCTCTCAGATGCTGAAGAGCGTGCACATCCGAGTCTCGCAGCTGCGCATGACGTCGCTGGCGAAGCCGGACCGGGCCAAGAGCTCATTGTGCGAAATCAAGGAGCTGGTGGCCGCGATAAAGGCACGTGACGCCGAACTCGCCGCCAGCCGGTGTGCGCGTCATCTGGAGAATGCGGCAAAAGCCGCGCTCGGCGTCCTTGGCAGCGCTGCCTCGATTGACGTCTGACAGCGGATCGAGAAACCCGCCGGATTCAGAACTGCGCCAGCAACGCCCTGCTCATGCCCCTTGTGTTACGAACGTGGCACTATAAGAACGAAGGATCGCCCTTCGTGAAATTTGAAAGCGCGTGCGCTACTTTCTGCCCGACGTAATCAAATGGGAGCAGCATCATCGCGACAAAACTCCATGACAGGCCGTCGTCGAAATTATGCGACCGCGCTCCGCCACGGCCAAAAGCGGTTAGTTTTTGCGAACTTTCTGCCTTCCGCGATGACGCCCCGCTTAAGTTCCTTTGACTTTGCATCCAGACCAATCATGGAAGTGTGGAAGGATTCAAACAGCGAAGATCCATCCTTACCGGCAACATACGCTCGTTTGAATTGCCCAATTACCGCGTTCAACTTGTCGCGCTGTTCGAGGTAGCTGTTATATGCCGGCTGCACTGATGGGAAATAAAGGTTGATCAGCATCTCAACCTGTAATGAAGCATCCGCAACGTCCCTATCAGACAAATCTTTCATCTGTGCATCTAAGTAGTCATTGAACGTTATCTTGCCTTCGAGCAGAGGATAGGCCGCTAGGAAGTGACCTCCCATCGCTCTATCGAAGCGGTCCACTGACAAATAAAGGTCTTCGCCCTTTTTGCTCATAAACAACACGTGCTCTTTAAACGTGTTCAGATAATAAGACACTGCTGCGGCTACCGCACCGCTCCCAAGCAATGTCAAAATGGGAGTTAGGGCGCTCCCGACTTGAGCTCCTGATTGCTGCTGAGCAAGAGATGGCGCACTTGTAAGCAGCACACTTATGAAAACCAGGACGGCCGCTTTCAAGATCACACCGCCTGATGGAAATCGGCGGGCAAGCCGAATGCCCATTGTGATGCCCTCGAATCGAAATGGACCCCTAACGATGATGACATTTCAGGCGCGAAGGTTCTGCACCAATCGCGAGCCCCACATCGCCGCGCCTAGCTAAATCATCTCGCTGCCCCGGACCTAAAACCGCAGCGATCGCCGCTTAACAATGCGACTTGCAAAACCGATCTAAGCTGTTGATTTGAAGCCTGAAAATTGTGGTGCCCAGGGCCGGGATAGGCTTCACCAATGAGATCAATCGCCTGATCCCGAGTGGTACAAGCGCGACTTCCGCCTGCTTCCGCCTGCTTCCGTCTACGTTTGTACCACCCGCCGATGGGGGCAGCGCATGGGCAGGATGAAGCAGCCGAAGAAGGCGGGCCGACCTCGCGGTACCACGCGCCTTGGTCATCGCGATCTGCTGGTACTTGCCACCATCGCGGCCCGCGCCGATGCGCAGCCCATCGCATGCATCTCGACGAGCGAGATCTCCGAGGCTATCGGCATCCGCGCGCGCGATCTCTGGCACCACATCCTGAAGCTGGAGGCCTTCGGCGCTATCGCCATCGCGCGCCGCCCGAAAGGATCGAAGCTGCCGAATGCATACTTGCTGATGGCCGACCAGGATCAGGCGCTGAAGCTGCGTGAGCGAAAAGCGAAAGCGCGCCCTCGATAGTGCCGCGCCATCGGCGCAGGATGATGAAACCGCAACCCAAAAAGGAGACCGAAGAAATGCAGATACCACCCTAGCTAGGGAGTCCTGACATGCAAAAGCGGCCAGCCTCCATTGGAGGCCAGCCGCCGGATCAATCGATATTCTGCGACACTGACGGTACGCAGAATATTCCCACACGATCCGGCAGGCAAGCCCGCGATCTAAGACTGCAAATCCTGGCGGTGCGCCTGCACCAGCTTGGCCCGCGAGTCATTTTCGAATTGCTGCTTGCCCAGATCAACGATCCTGCTGGCGACTTCCTCGAAAGGATAGAGCGCTTCGCCGGCATCGATTCCGCCGCACTGCGGCTGGCCGGCGGCGACCGATTCGCACCGCGCTGCTTTTCGATTGGTGATCGGCCATGATGGACGCGCGTACTATTACGCTGGGGTTGGGCGGACGGTGGTACGGTTCGTACGGCACGGCGAAATGCCCCG
>Ga0111539_10000635_pt1 | contig 45343 bp, 50 predicted proteins | sample RhiMethybrSRZTD1_FD_79667 | JGI IMG/M metagenome (GOLD analysis project Ga0111539, IMG submission 79667) | Populus rhizosphere microbial communities from Tennessee, USA - Rhizosphere MetaG P. TD hybrid SRZTD1 (version 2) (version 2) | ecosystem: Host-associated > Plants > Roots > Rhizosphere >... | reverse complement strand
TCGCAAATTTCATAATTGCTCGCCTCTGGTCGCTTTACTGCAAGAAGTTTGTTGTAAGAGGAAGAGGAGGAAGATCCTAATGAAGACGACAGGGTAGCATCAAAATCTATGGTTGTTGCTCCAGAGGTTGGAGTACAATATTCTGCTACCTTATTTATACAAAATATGATTTGACACCAAAATTTCTAAATGAGATATAAACATCACTAGCCGTTTTCTGTTCCGTCTATATCTAATCTATGGCTATTTCGCTGGCTTATTTGATTTGACACTGTAATATCAGACATTCATTTTCTCATCCTAAAAAATACATATATCAAGATAAAAGGGATTGAGGAAATCAAGAAGGCTGGAAATCTTTCCAGCAAAGAAGACAATGAAAGCACAAGTCCTAGATACAGAGTAATTCCAGCGGGAATCAATCCAAACATAATAAATCTATGGCTTCTCGACTTGAATTTTTCAAGGTCTCCATATGGGTATTCTAAATGATGATAAATTACAGGCATTATAAAAATTGATGCTGCGAACGTAACTGAAAAGAGCGCAACAATAAGAACTACCCTGTCGATAAAATCAAAGGTTTCTGGTGTGTTTATTGAGATATCTAGCAGGAAACCAAATAGAATTCCTGCAAATGTAGTTAGTAATGCACTCTCTTTTAGTATTGTATCATAATCTAGGATAAGTTTATCCTTTTTCTTATCCACAGTTTTATCATCATCGTTGTCAAACATGATTAACTAGAAATTAATTAATTAATAATCGTCTTCTGCTGTATTTTTAATTAAGGTTTTATTAGTTTTGCTTGTGTTTCGACTAAAGTTTTTCATATAATCCGCTATGTCAAATCGTATTGTATCTCTTCCTTCTATAACTCTCATGTCTTTATGAATGAATAATAATAGTGATTGTGCGCTGTTATTATCGTTTTTGCTCCTCAATGCGGAGTAGAAAATCTAAAATCGGATGATATTAGTCTTACCTATGGTGTAATAGAATAATTAGAAAACGGTATAGCATCTATACGCAAAATTGGATACCATTACTCGTGTTAACTATAATTATTATTTTCTTCATACTATCACAAATACAAACTACATATGCCTTTACCTTTAACAATGTTGATTCCACGAAACTCCAACTATTAGATGCACAGAAGTCGCTAGCACCGTATGGAGTCAATATAGTTAAGATTATACTATATAGCATAGCAATCGTAATTGTAATTCTTACCAGGCTCAAATGGACTAAACATGGAAGAAAAGTAACGAAGCCGAAAATTATAGTAGAGTCCATTTTCTATTTGGCTTTAAGTATTATTGTAATCTTTGATTCCTTCTATCATGTTGGCATCCCAATTTTGTATCTTGTTCCTTATCTGATTTTGTTTTTTGGTTTACAACAATATTCATATTTGCATTCAAATCGCCTCATGTCGTTCTGGAAGGAATCCAAGTCTGCTTCTATTTATGTAAAGGGCGGAACGCACATACATGCTGTGTTTGTAGTAGGGACAGCATCTCGTATCATAATATCTATCTTGTTTATTGGTAGTTTGTTAGGTCCAAGCCAACAAGGAATAATTTATGCTAGTAATTCTTCAGTAGTGCTTGCAACCATAGTATTTGATATACTATTAATAATTTCTGTGAGCTTGTTAATAGGAATAAATAGAAGGATACTCATTCGATACAATTTAATCAACAAAGGAAGAGAAAACATTTCGGAAAAGTAGACATTCAATTTTTCTTGTTTAAAACAAAACAAACTAAATTCCTTATTTTTTCTCTATTTTCATTCTATCACCTATAGAATTGAATAATGATTCATTATTCTCTATTCGCTGTACTACCACCGCCTTGGCCGTTTCTGCTTGCTATTCCTATATAGAAATTCATACAGGGTACGTCTGATTGTGCAAGCAGTTTAGCGACTTCCTTTTTATCCCATTTGTAAAGGTATACAGGATCATCTCTCAACTTGAAGGGTTCCTTCCTTTTGGTTTTAGGGTTCCATCTAAGCTCATGAACTGGTTCAATGGCAAAGCCATAAGTCAGACCGTTAGAATATTCCGGATCATCATGTCATTTAATACCCTACCTTTCTTTTGATAGAAATAATATTCATTCTTCTTATTATAAGGATATCTAACCTTATAGATTGCTTCTAAATCATAAGTGTAGATAGTAGACCTTAACCCCTTTCTATAATCGAATATCTGCTCATTGCGATCCTCTTCTGACCACACATATTCAATCTTATTTTTATGATAAAGGTCTATCAGTTTTTGAACACGCTCGGGCATAACTTTCGTGTGTGATTCAGTTAAATCGTCTACTTTATCACCTTAATGTCGATTCAGGAAATAGTACAATATTCTTTAGAGCTTAAGATGATTACTATAGAAGGTGAGAATAGTTAATTAGCTCGTGTAGGACCATCTATTTCCTATTTAAGTTAACGATCGCGCACGAAATAATATAGTTTGTAAACCTGTGGGTTTATAATCTAGATCATTCATAAATTATTTCTATGAGCATAATTTTAGAAAAAATCAATAAGGAAATACTTAGGTGGCCTTATGTTACTGCTAAACAACATAGATTTGGAGGTATAGAATTTCTGCTGAATAAGAGAGAGATGGGACATATACATGGTGATCGTTTAGCTGACTTACCCTTTCCAAAGAAAACCAGAGATGAGCTGGTAAATTCCGGCCGTGCATCTCCACATCACGTGATGCCACAATCGGGATGGGTCAGCTACTGGATCGAAAAAGGTGACGAGGATGTAGCAACTGTAATTGGATTATTCAGATTGAGATATGAGCAGCTCAAACCCAAATCTCTGACTAAACAAGAAGAGGGGCCAGAACAAGGAGATTCTTCTTTTCGATGACTATAATTATGATAGGAATGCAGGATTCACTTTTCGTCCTTGAATCCTCTAATTCTGGCTGGAATAGTTGGGAGTCTTTGATAGAGACTAACCCACAGGGCGTAGCTTTCGATCCCCTAAATTCGGGCCGGGCATACTGTGCTACTTTCGGAAATGGCCTATGGAAAACTGATGATAACGGTCATACTTGGAGTAACATTGGAAAAGATGTTATTTCCACTCCAAACGTTACGTCTGTTGCCGTTAGTTCTCTTAAAGGGGGGAAAGAGTTCAATAAAGTTTACGCTGGAACAGAACCAAGTGCAGTTTATACTTCAAATGATGGTGGAGAATCTTGGGAAAGGATGAAGGCACTAAGCGATTTACCTTCATCCAAATTATGGAGTTTTCCCCCAAGGCCGTGGACCCATCACGTTAGGTGGATTGAACCTGACGCAAATAATCCAAACTATGTATTTGCGGCTATAGAAGCAGGTGCTCTCGTACAGAGTCGCGATGGAGGTAAGACCTGGATAGACCGAACTGAGCAAGGACCGTACGACACTCACAAGCTAGTCACTCATCCTAAAGCTCCAGGGCGTCTGTATTCTTCTGCAGGTGATGGCTATTATGAAAGCTTTGATAACGGAGAAACGTGGACCAGGCCTGTGGAAGGCCTAAGGCATCAATACCTTTTCGGAATCGCCGTCGATTCCAGTAACCCTGAGGTCGTGATAGTATCTGCCTCTAGTGGTCCCAGTAGAGCTTATGTAGCGGAAGACGCGGAGACATTTGCATATAGAAAAGATACCGATGGCGACAGATGGAAGACTGTTACAGATGGGCTTCCCAAAGCAAGGGGATCTACAGTCATGAACTTCGCTTCTAATGTAAAGACTAGAGGAGAATTCTATGGTGTTAACAACAATGGTTTGTTTCTCTCTACTGATGCTGGTAGTTCGTGGAAGAAACTTGATGCTTTATGGCCGGTGAAATACTCCCACCAAACCCCATGGGCCCTTGCAATTAATGAGACTTAGTTACTTAGAGCGATGGCAACTAATGTAACTAGCGCACCTGGCCTCATATAATCTCCAAGGGTATTCCCTCACTGGTTTTCTTCGAGAAGTAGTTATAACACCTTTCTTCCCATTGGGAAATAATGGTTGAAGTTGGTATAGCTGAATATTTCGGGATGGCAGAAGCAATCGGAATAATTGCAGCAGTGGTTGTGGTTATGTACTACTCTAGGAAACAGATGCAGGCCTTGTCAGTAGACATCGAAACGAAAGTTCTTAATGACCTAGACGAAAAAATGCATGCCGCAGGTGAAATGATGGTACATAGACCTGAGCTGGTTAGAATCTTAAACAAGAACCAATCTAATCAGTCCCCAGAACTTGTATTTGCATATTATGTTTTGTACATGTGTGCTCATGCTTTTCATATGCGCCAGCGTAATGTGCTTAGTAACAACGAATGGGAAGGGTGGTTGCAATGGATAAAGGCTGCTTTTAGCCAGGGTGCAATAAGTGATTATTGGAAAGAAAGCATCCAGCCTGAGAAATGGTTTGATCCTGCATTCAGAGAGTTTATCAACAATGAGGTGATCAAAAATCATTAAAACCCTCCTCATGGAATAGCTCAAATAGGAATAAGGCCGACCTTCTCTTTACTTGTCTAGGAAGAGTTAAGAAAGTGAGAAAAGGAGGCGGCTGTCTTATTTACTTGTAGGAAACAAATGGGTACGTCTAGGAATATAATTACAGAAATGTAGATATGTACTCCTATAAACAATTTATCATCTACGAACATTAATTTATTTGATCAAAAATGGAAAATAGTCTAAATTCAAGCTACAAAAAAAGAAAAGAGGAAAGGGAATCAAAATCAATCCCACATTCTGAAATAGAAACAGAAACCGAAGCAAACGAAATTGTTAACATTAGAGTTGTTAGAGAAGCATTTCAAGCCCTTAACTCAGGAGATACTAGTAACGTCCAAGAATTCATAAGTCCTCAATATTTTAATCACGAATCCCAGATGGATCGGATCAGGGCAAAGCTTAGAGGACCAGAAGAATTCATTGATACGGTCAGAAATTTTACGCAGTGCCTTTTCTGATCTTCACTATGAAGAGCTAGAGACCATTGCATCAAGAGGTAAGGTTATTTCGATACTAAATGTGACTGGGAAACACACAGGAAATTTCTTTGTTATTCCCCCAACTGGAAACGACGTACACTATAAGGCAGTGCACATACATAGAATTGGTGAGGATGGTAAGATAGTAGAACATAAAGCAGTTCGAGATGACCTCACATTTATGATGCAACTGGGAGTCATTGGTCCTAGCCCAGAATATGACATGCTCTTTCAAGCCTGGAAAGGCTTCACGCAATCACATACTCCCCAGCAACGAGCCTCGATACTATATAGTAATGAAGAAGAAGCAAAGATACGGTCTCTTTATTTCCAAATGATTGATGGTTGGAACAAAGGAAATGGTTATTTATTTGCGTCCCCTTTTGCTGAGGATGGTGATCTCGTTGGCTTCGATGGGACACATCTCAAAGGACGTCAACAAATAGCATCATTTCACCAGCAACTTTTGGACCATTATGTCAAAGGCAGTCATCTAGTAGGGAAGATTAGAGATGTGCGTTTTCTAACTCCCAAAGTAGCCATTATGCATGCAGTTGGTGGAACTATAATGGAGGGACAAACTGATCTTGAGCCTGAACGAAATTCAATCCATACGCTTGTATTAAAGAAGGGGGATGACGATAGATGGTGCATCGCCACCTTTCAGAATACACGAGCGCAGTATATTGGAAGGCCAGAAATGACAAATGAACTGACAACGGAACTTAGAGGGGAGCTGTGATAAGTGGATGTCTAAAACTAGAATGTTGGTTACTGATCGGGCAGACTGAAATTAGTAGGGAAGAAATGAACATGGAACCTAAAAAGTCATACAATGACTCTCGTCGTCAGTAGTATAGTACCCTCTACCGCGCTCCGGATACGGTGATTTGGGCATACCTTCCACCTGCTAAATCCTTTCTTACTTTATGATCAATCATTTTAATAACCCACTCCTGAGGACACTCTAATTTTATGGGGAAAAATACATTGGCCTCTTGAACTCCGAGGAATGATTCGATGCGAGCTCGAATCCCTTCAATTTTGAAAACATCGTCAACCGCTAGATTCAGTCCAATTGCATTCACTTGATTAGCCAAGTTAAAGGATGGGATGATATTATTATGTAATTCCGCAAGAATTCTTTCTAGTAATCTAGGATAGAATTCCTTATCCGCTATCACTGAAAGGAAGAATACGATCTGTCCCTTCATTGCGGAAGGATCCACATTAATAGAAAATTCAAGCACGCGATTTCTTGTCATCTTCTCCATTCTTTTTCTGATAGTTTTGGAAGAAATCGAAGTTGCCTTTGCGATATCCAGTACTTCCATCCTCGGATTCCTGATGAGTTCTTTTATTATAGCATAATCACTTTTAGAAATAATGTCAGGCACTCCGTAATTACGACTCTCGATAAGGCCTACAGTTGCTGGTCGTAGGGAATCGAGTAGCATTTGTATTTTTTCCTCATCTTCGTCTTTGATACCTATACCTAAACCCATCACACCGCCAAGTACTTCGAATCGGTATGCTATGACTCCAACTAAACTGATTCTTTCGAGAAGCTCTTTGTTTAGCTTCCTCTTTTTTAGTGCAATAACATACGTTCTACTGTATCCAAATATTGATGGATTAATGATAGTTAGGAATTTATCAATTATCCGGGAAGATAGCATTTTATCTACTCTTGCCTTGACACTCTTATTTGTGAGTCCAATCACTATCCCAATACTCCTGTAGGATAATCTACCATTCTTCGCCAACATATTTAGAATTCTTAGATCGGTATTATCCAGATTAGCCCCTATCAATGCTCCACAATTGTTATCAAATAGGATCGGTTCATATTAAATGATCTTGCAATACCCACAATAGGAACGGTATATTAATGGCAAAACCAGTAGCGTCCCATGTTGTCCGCTGAGCGTTAGCGCAGACTTTAGGGCTAGGTCGCGCAGCACCAGATAATGCTAGCCTTACAAATCTGTAGTTTCATGATATGGGGAATCAAAAAGGTCCCATTACTATCTTCTAATTGTGATTTCACATTTTATGGATTTTATCATCGTATTGTCGGCATCATAATGGAGGAATGACTAAATTTGTAATTTCAAATTATTTAGATTCTAATGAAGGCAAGAAAGTCGCAGGATTCTCAACATGGACACTTAACCAAAATATTCTTTGTTGGATCTCATGCGTTTCCCCCATGTCTGGTACTGGGAGCGATATATCATCATATTAAAAGACATGACAAGCTTTGGTGATCTCATAATCAGAAACCGCAGGGAGACTCGAACATGTACATATCATGCCGAGTCTCCCTCGGGTCATAGGGGTAATACACTTTTCAGACTCATATTAAAGACATGACTAACTTTGTTAATCCAACATTCTAAGTTAAAGATAGAGAAACCGTAGGAGATCCAGCGAACTACTTTTAAGGATGAATGTGGCCTGCGTGTGAAAGAAGGGAATACTTGTCTATCTCTAGCAGTATTGTAAGTACGATTAACTTTGTTAATTCAAGCAAATATAGTAGTTCCTAAACATATGTAATGAGTATAAGGCGAGGTGAATGTCAGATTAATACTATAAATCTTCAACAATTCTTCTACCATGATTCATTGCCGTCACTAATGAGCTACGACTTGTCCATTACGCTAAAATTAAGGGCGGCAGCACGAGTAAGAACTAGAATCTCTGATGAAATACATTTTCTACTATGCCAATCATGCTTTTGGTGTGCTTCATATTTTAACTACTCCGAAGTAGTCACTAGATGTCCAACCTGTGAAAGCAATAGCATCGAATCTTTGCCAATTTCAAATAGTGAATTCTATACATTTAATCATGATAGGAATCGTGGAGTAACTCTGGAGTTCTCTGAAAGTAGGGAGATATCTTAAGGTAGTATGAACATAACAGGTGCAGAATCCCCCTTGGCAATTATGGCCAAGACATGTGGTTGTAGGGAAAAGAACATGAAGGTAACTTATTTCCTTATCGATTCCTGTCACACTCTTTGCCTCGATAAAAGGGACATAATATTTGCTCAGATAGAAGCATGCAACAGACTATCAAGATATACTAGAGACGAGGAAGATAAGAAGGTGATAGAGAAAGAGATTGCCGAATTAAAGATGTCACTAGACTTGATTAATTGACCTTGCCAGTTAAATTTTAAACCGCATTATCTATTTCGCTATATGTGTGGTAATCTGTAACCTTAAAAAAATGAGTCTAGTCGATGTCCATTTTACTATGTTGCTATATATGGTAACATGTGTGTAGACGTTTCATTATAGCTATAATCTTACAATCTGGAACCACGAATTAATTTATACTACTTCCTATGCACAATAGAATTTTATATTGTTTCTGGGAAATTCATCAAAATGCAAGGATGTAGAATCGATGAATATGATATCTATATTCCTAGAATATTAGCAAGAAATTGCAGAACACCATTTAGAAAAATCAGTCTTGATTTTGGCATTATTATCAGTATTATGAAGAACAGAATAGAAATCTTGATTTATGGATACTTCATCGGGGGACTGTTTATCTAAACAAGGGGATATGGATATGTCAGAAGAAAATATAGATAACAATAGAGACAAGCATTTACTACCAGTTACTGTAATTGTCAAACGAACTGCTAAGAAGAACAAAATCAAGGAATTTGAAGAATGGCTGTCAGGTATCTCTAAGGAAGTATCCAGACAAAATGGGAGTATGGGGATCGATATAATTAGACCAACTGATAACGAATCGAAACCTGAATACGCTATCATATTTCGATTTGATAACTATGATAATCTGATGAAATGGGAGAACTCGCCGGTAAGAAATGAATGGTTACAAAAAGGAAGGGAACTTGTACAATCTGATCCTGATGTTCAAAAGCTAACAGGATTAGAATTTTGGTTTACCCCTTATTCTAAAAGGAATTCAGACTCAATGCCGGTAAATTCGCCGCGACGGTACAAAATGGTCATAGTCACTATTCCTGTTATAGCTGCGCTTCTTTTAACTCTGGTTCCCCAGATACATTTCATAACTGAATCGCTATCAATCCCATATTCAATAAGATTTGTAATCGCTATTGCAATTATGGTACTATTAATGACTTATTTTATAATGCCACTCTTAACTAGAGTCTTAAGACCTTGGCTATTCAGCAATTGAAATGAAATGAAATGAAACTAGTGGTAGCCGTACTGCCTACTCTCAATGGGGAAAATTCATTCAACTTATGCAGGTTATTTATTTGAGGCTGCAATTATGCAATGTTGAAACTCTGCGGTGGCCAATGAAACGTCGATCTTTCACAAATATACTTTAATTCGGTTATCTTCAACTTTAACTTCATACATCTCCTGATCATAAGTTTTGATTTGAGACAGAAGTCGACCAGCATATTCCATATACTTTCGCAAATTTTCTGGTAAAGAGTCGGTTTCTATCGATGGGAATTTTGGATCTGACACCTTCTTTCCTGTCGTAATATCAAATCGAGCCCCATGCATAGGACATATTACGATATTACCTTGGATATGTCCCATTGAAAGAGGAGCGTTTGTATGACTGCATCGATCATTTAATGCGTAAAATTTACCGTCTAAGTTTGCTATCATTATTTCTTTTCCATTAAATTCAACATGCTTCATATTTCCAGAAGGTATTTCATCAACTTTGGCAACTTCGACGTAAGATTTATTGTCGGACACGTACACCTTATCCTGAGATTTTATTTAAGTTTAGTGTAAAATGGAAATCAATCTTAAGACAATATATAGATCATTTATGATATCGCTAAATATGATACTTTTCTATTAGATAGTAAGGCTTAACTGGTAGCTCACCGACCCCGCATGGAGGCCCCAGATTTAACCTAACCAACTGGACTAAAAAACTGTGACAAGAACGAGTCATTTTTCATGGGCCTCCTGCACCTTAATTCTAAAAAGTCTGCGAGAATAATCCGCGCAATTCAGTAGGGTATGCGAATTGTGTCCGTTATTTGGAGTATTGCTATCACCAAAGATAAATAACTTTTTGATGCATTCATGACATGATTTATTACGCGCAAGACGACGACCCCGACTGGAGTGTTGGGATAATTTATGAGCTAGTTAGGATAGATCGGAATCGAAGATTGAATTTTTCATAGTCCAATGAGAAATTAAGACAAAGGATTGAGTAAGAGGTTGGCGAGGCTAGAAGAGGACGTCCACAGTTCGGGATGGAGCACGCTAATCATCCTGAGTTGTTTGGGACTAATTGTCATGTTTGACGAGACAATGATCTTGCCTGCCATTCCTGATTTCATTCGTGAATTTAATATCTCATATAGTACGTCATCTTGGTTGCTGTCAGCCTACCTGATCTCAGCCGCCGTCATGACCCCAATTGGAGGAAAGTTGTCTGACATCTATGGCAAGAAAAAGATATTGCTCATAGTAATGGCAGTCTACGCTGTGGGTATTATGGCAGGAAGATTTGCCACTAACATAGAATTCATGCTCGCGGCAAGAGTAGCACAGGGAGTTGGTATGGCAATGTTTCCTATCGCTTTTGGAATCATTAGAGAGGTTCTTCCGGAGAAAAAGCTAGCAATCGGTCAGACAATATTCAGCTCGACATTTTCTGGAGGAGCAGTCGTCGGTCTTATCGGCGGCGCAGCCATAATCCAAAACTTTGGTTGGCCGGCGACATTCCTGGCAATCCTTCCTGTAACAATAGCACTCTGGTTGATAATAGTAAAGTTCATACGAATCAAGAGTCCTGGATTCGAGAAGCCGGGACTTGAGGATAATAATAGTATTGCCCCGGATGCTCAGACAATTGACATACGAGGAACTTTGGCGTTAGCATCTACGATTATATCGTTTCTCGCGGGAATATCTATCTTAGAAAACAACATCATCGGAAACGAATATTATGTTGCTGGACTATTTGCCGCGTCTGTTGCGTCGCTCGCAGCCTTTATAATCATTGAAAAGAGAGTGCACTCGCCGCTGCTTGATTTCAAAATAATGACTAGTAAAAGCTTCCTGCTTCCAACTATTATTCTTATGTTAGTCTTCATGTCCATTTTCATGGTTTACCTGACAATCCCTGTCCTGGTGAGGAGCCCAGAACCATTAGGCTTCGGAGGGAACGCTATTGCAGTTGCAAGTGTCCAGCTGCCCTTTATGATTGTGTTATTAGTTGGGACAATTCTGTCAGGCTTTATCTTGAATCGAGTCAAAAATACCAAGCTAATATTAGTTGGGACTGCGATAAGCACAATCGGATTCTTTATTCTGCTGATTTTTCATTCCACTGAGAACTTGGTATCAATTGGACTCACAATTCTGGCAGCTGGTTTATCTCTTTCAATAAGTGGCGGATTTAATGTAATACTTCTTTCAGTGCCGATCCAGGTGACTGGGATTGCGCTGGGAATGACTCTTCTTCTCAACCTTGTTGGGATGTCATTGGGGCCAGCTCTTTCTGGAATATTTCAGGAGATGTATAAAGGAACAGTTCCTGGAATTCTGGGCCTCTTCCCGACCGATCAGGCCTATAGTATGATATTTATCACAGCTGCCCTTGTGTCACTAGCATCACTTGCCATGTCGGTTTCTGTATCTAGGACAAGAATAGAACGATGATGTGATAATAATAATGAATAGTTATCGAGAATCTAGCTTCGATCATGTATGGCTAATTAATCGAGGTAGAACACTGAAGAAACATTCTGCTGATTCTAAATTACCTTAATCAGAGCCGACCATACTACCATGATATCAGGATATCAGACCCGCTTTGAGGTTTGATAGCTTAGTCTAGAGATTCGGATATGTTCTCTCTTGCCAACAATGTAGACAGAATTCGCCACTTTCTTGGAATATCTCTGCTACGTTTATTCGACAATTATTACACACTAACCTAGGAGAAATAACCGGTTCTAAATTTACTTCCTGTTCATTCATATTAATTATCAGATGGTGCGATGACTTCATTAAATATTCGTATATAGATCCTATGATCATTCATAACCTATTGATACTCTATAAGACTTAACAAACTTTGACTTGTTGTCAATTGAGTAATAAAGAGAAGATTAAAGTATCATACTGAATGAATCTGCCTCAGGATTAGTGGTATGCCACCAGTAGTTGTCAATATAGCAGCTATCGCAACTTTATGACTCAAGGGATTTGATTTAACATCCTTAATTTTTAAAAGTGACTACAGCTACCCTAAATAGTGGCTAGTACAATAAAACAGCCTTCACTTTTTCCTATACTATTAGTCAATTTTGTAGGTACTCTTGGCTTCAGTATTGTTTTGCCTTTCCTAGTTTTTTTAGTTATGAAATTTGGAGGGGATGCAATAACTTACGGGTTTCTTGCCGCTACCTATCCAGCTTTTCAACTTGTTGGAGCCCCATTATTAGGAAGATGGTCTGATACTTTTGGACGAAAAAGGGTTCTCCTATTGAGTAACGTAGGAACATCGATTGGTTGGATTCTATTCCTTTATGCAATATTTTTACCAGCTGAAAAATCCTTTACCGCTAATATTGCCTTTATTGGAACATTTGTCATTTCGGTTCCATTGTTTATGTTATTTCTTGCCAGAGCCATCGACGGTCTTACTGGTGGGAATATCTCTACCGCATATGCATATCTTGCTGACCTTTCAACAGATAATACTAGAAGTAAAAACTTTGGAAAGATGGCAATATCTTCTAACCTGGGGTTTATTATAGGTCCTGCGATAGCTGGAATCTTAGGTGGAACCGTCTATGGAGAAATATTGCCAGTTCTAGCAGCGCTTATCCTATCTGTGGTCACAGTTATTGTAATTGTCTTTTTATTAAAAGAATCCAAACCCTTATCCAAAGAAATATCTATTCCGGTAGATGGAACCGTTAGAAGAGTTTTTGCACAAGAATGCAGGGACCCACATTCAAGGGGAGGCATTAACAAACCTAGGTTTCAAGACGTATTCAAATTAGAATATGTTTCCTTTCTACTTGTAGTATATTTTTTGATATTCCTTGGATTTAATATCTACTATGCCGCCTTTCCTACTCATGCCGCCAGTGATCTAAAGTGGTCAGTAACACAGTTGGGAATTTATTATGCGGTGTTAGGTGGAGTGATGGCCTTTGTACAAGGTCCAGTTTTACGTAAGGCACTAAAAAAAACCTCTGAGGAAAAATTAGTGGTAATTGGTAGTCTGATTTTAGGTGCGGGTTTTGTCTTATACGTCTCAAATAATATTGTCTGGGTCAGCGGGGCTCTAATACTGTTTGCAGTTGGTAACGGTCTTATGTGGCCCTCATTTATGTCCATATTATCTAGACGCGCAGGGTCAAAGCTTCAAGGAACAGTACAGGGTGTTGCAGGTAGTTTTGGAGGCTTGGCGAGCATTATTGGACTAATTTTAGGAGGGTTTCTGTATACTACAATTGGGGGAGCTACCTTTCTAATTAGTGCTGGAATAATATTGGCCATATTCGTTATGTCTTTTCGACTATTAGGTAAGAAGGCTGTTTGATTTGATAACTTTTAACCGAGACCTTCTGTTGAGTATGTCTTATAGAGAAATACGACAATGTCATTTGGGATCCTAAGATTATACTATCCATTTAGGTAAATTATATACCAGTTGATTATCCAGGCAGTTATTTTTCTCTAGACTTTGTAAACCTGTACGAAACGCCGTCGATTTCAGTGACTTTGAATCCCTTTTCCTCCAAGTAATGGCCTATCCATCCATCATATGGAGTTACGTCCCCGTTCTGTGACACGATCTGATAATAGCTTGCTTCCATTTCATCATAATCGATTCTCCAAACATCCCATGGCCCGCCTGAATTTGGATTGACTCTTACGAATTCAATTCGGTTTGTCTTATTTTCTATCATCGTCATCGTCGTAGACCATCCTATAATCGTCGTGTCCTTCCAAAGTTGTGAGTCTTGAGTCACAATCCCACAGAACCCAAACCTTCGAAGGCTTATCTTCATACCGCAGATCAGATACGTCTACAACTGTTCCCCTCTCCCCAGGTTTCAGATCTGCATACGGGTTATCAGTGCGTACGAGTTCAATCCTCTTTCCTAATACAACGGGTCTAATAACCAACCTATTCAAAACTAAACCTTAACCTCCCCCAATAGAGGAACCTTGATCAAATCTCGTATGGGTCCTATGTTGTTGTTTATGCGCTGTCGTAGCTGGTAACATTTTAACCAGCATACCTGCGACAGGTAGAAGCCATAAATAAAGTCATTGGTTATATCTGACATTAATATTGACTAGGTGGTCAGTTATTAATAAAATAGAATGAAACTAAAAGTTAAAGATAATGACAATGTATACATGTGATCGGTAGAGCTGCTAGTTGCCCAAGAAAAAAGAAAAAGTTGTGACCTTGAGGATGGATGAAGAATCATTTAAGACGGTTGAAGATTATGCTAAAGGTAAGGGATTAAGCGTAGGCGCGTACATAAACTCGGTATTAGACTCATATACTGAATGGTTTATCCCTTTGGCGTCTAATGAAAAAATTGCAATTCCAAAGAAGGCACTTTATCAACTTTTTTCCTACGCTAGCAAGGAGAGTTTGGACAACTTAGTAAAAGAATGGGCGGATCAGCCAAAGAATGCTCTCCGTCTTCTTGGCGGTGAATTTAATTTTGAGTCAGCATTAAATTCAGTCTCCAAGATCAGCAAATACCTGATGGGAACGGATGCGAGGATAGTCACAACACAACAAAAGAACATATGGATTGTAATCAGACATAACATGGGCGAAAATTTCTCGTATTTCTGGAATCGAATTTTTATACACTTTTTTGGACTGCTGCAAGACCAGGTAGATATTGTAACAGAATACGATGATACAACTATTTCTCTCAGATTAAAGGAATTGTAGTTATCATAATAGAAATTCTATCCTAAGGTATCATCTTTAGAGGCCACTAGTGAAACAATATTACTCATACTCATAGTCAACTACATACCCACATTCAACTACATTTCGGTAATCTCTAACTTGCAAATAGATCCCGTTCCAATTCTTTCTGTAGCTTTTTCTAGAATATATATACATACATCGCCGTTAGCCAAATTAGTGACAGTTGTAATAATAGCCAACAACTAAAAAAGCCAAATCCTATTTAATTTCATAAACAATAAAGGATGGGTGAGATAAATATTGACAACTTGGATAGATCAGAATTATCTCCCATTTCCACAGACGAAATAGATGTTATAATGAAGAAATCTCAAACCCGAATGTGGAAAACACTAAATGGAGAACCACAGTTCATTATTTCCGTTGCAGAGACACAAAATGTTTTGGATAAATTTGCTGGTTCAAAAATAAACTCTGTTATTTTGAATGTGGATGTTGTAGCATCGACAAAGCTATCTATGACACTCCCTTTAGAAAGACTCACACTATTGATTCAATCTTTTAACCAAGAAATGTCTCTTATAGTAAAGGACTTTGGGGGATTTGTTCTGAAATACCTAGGAGACGCAGTTCTTGCATTTTTTATTGTTCCTAGTCATGAATCTGAAGGAAAAGTGGCATGTACTCGTGCGATACATTGTGCAAATTGCATGCTTCAGGTGGCGCATAAGGGAATAAATCCAATTCTGAATCAATATGACTGCCCTCAATTAAATCTAAGGATAGGAATAGATGTAGGCGAAAACGCTGTAATACAGAGTGGTTGGGATATCCATTCCGACTTAACCAATGTAGAAGAAAATAGCATCAATAATAGCATGAGCAAGCGAGGTCAGTCTTTTGTAAAGAAACCAGTTTATGACGTTTTAGGCTATAATACAAATCTCGCGGTAAAAATGACTTCACTCGCCAATCCTAATCATATCGTAATAGGCCAGCTAGTTTATGATGCTTTGGATGATAACCAAAAATCGTTATTTCAGAGACTTGTTCTAAGTCCAGAAATATGGAATTATGTTAATAATAATACTGAAAAAAATAGATACAATGTTTATACAAACATGAAGTCATAGTGTATTGATTGTAGTAAGCAACATCCAAATTCCAACCTGTAGGTGCTCCAATTTTATGCAGATGATTCGACATTTATGGGAAAAAAGTTTCTGTTTGAATGTCGATTGTCACACTTTATCATGGTCTGGGATTGTTACCATCTAAGAAAACTTTGCTAAAGTTTAGCTATAGTTGTTAGTTATATCAAGATGTAAAACACATTGAAATGTCCTATTCCAAAACAGTACGGAAGAAATACAGAACACTATGCATAAGACAAACTGGCCTTGACCAGACTCATACTCATTCATCCAGTCTAAAAAGGTTCAATAGGTTTCCTATTCCTCGAGCACTTTATGAACCAACGAGATCGCAATCGATCCTTCTCCTACCGCGGATGCAACACGCTTAATACTGCCTCCTCGAACGTCACCCGCCGCGAAAACACCCGGCAGACTGGTTTCGAGCAAGTATGGCCCACGGGCAAGAGGCCAGCGTGCAGCGCTAAGATTTTCCGGCGACAGATCTGGACCTGTCTTAATGAACCCTCTCGCGTCGAGCTCGACACAGCCATTGAGCCATCTTGTGTTAGGATCGGCGCCAGTCATGACAAACACATGTCTTATGTTGTGTTCCTCCGTTTGCCCCGTTTGATTGTCCCGCCATCGAATGGAATCGAGATGACTCCCTCCTTCGAGGGCCTCGATCTCCGTATGCGGCCGGAATACTATCGTGTCAGTCTCTTCGATTCGTCGAATCAGGTAGCGCGACATGCTCTCGGCCAAACTGGCAGACCTGACCAGCATGTACACGCGCTTCGCAGTCTCGGCCATATACACAGCAGCCTGGCCAGCCGCGTTTCCTCCCCCAACAACAATCACCTCCTCTCCTCCACATAACTGCGCTTCCATAAAGGTTGCGCCGTAATAGACGCCAGTGCCTTCAAATTGCGATAGGTTTTTCAATGGCAGCCTACGATACTCCGCTCCGGTAGCTATCACGACAGCGCGTGCCGGAATTCGAGCCCCGTTCTCAACTTCTACGATGTATGGTTTGCTGTCACAAACTAGTCTCGTACCCTTGGCGATGAGCATCTCCGCACCGAACTTCTGTGCCTGATTGTACGCCCGACCCGCGAGTTCCAGGCCTGAGATACCTGTGGGGAATCCCAAGTAATTTTCAATCTTTGAGCTTGAACCTGCCTGGCCACCGGGGGAACCCGTTTCCAGCACCAGAACGTCAAGTCCTTCTGAGGCACCGTATACCGCCGCAGCCAACCCCGAGGGACCACCGCCAATGACGACGAGATCGCGTACATGAGTCTGGTCTATAGATACATTGAACCCGAGGCAGTCTGCAATTTGCTGGTTACTTGGATCCCTAAGCACAATATTGCCACGGCAGATCACCACAGGTATCTCACTGGCAGCAAGATGGAAGCTATCCAAAAGGTTCTGTACGTCATGGTCGTGTTCGAGATCTATATATGAGTAGGGGTGTCCGTTGCGCATTAGAAACTCTTTGATCCGAAGTGTGTCGGCAGAATGGGTTGATCCAATGAGGACAACATCTCCTACGCCAGCTGCCACTAACTCCACTCTACGGAGAATGAAAGCCCGCGTGAAAATCTCGCCAAGCTCAGCGTCGCTCTGCATTAAAGCCAGCATTTGCTGCCGATTAAGTTCAATCGCTTTTCCTGGCTTTGTGGCACGCACGCGAAAGAGACTCCGCCGACCGGACAGCGTTCCCACCTCGCCCGAGAACTGACCGGGGCCATGAACGGTAACAAGGGTCTCAACAGTACCGCCGGAGGGGCGTAGAATCTCAATTTCACCGGAAACGACCACAAAGAACGGTAAGCCGGTATCCCCCTGTTCGTAGAGCACTTCACCACGCTCCATCGTACGCATCTGTCCGCGCGCTGCAACGCGACGAAGCTGCGCTGGTGTTAATTTAGGGAATATCTGGTCAACATGAGCTCTGATTAGTGGAAGTCCCCTGCGTGTATTACTCATAGAGATCGTTTCCTAGTAGAGCGGTGAGCTTGGTAATCCGCTGTCCTAAATCTAATGTACTATCCGAAGACCTTATTATATTCATGCAGAACATACAATAACAGGCAGGAATGTCATCTTGTCTTAACATAAGTTGTAATATGATATTCTGAAATTTAAGGAATCGTGAAAGTTAACTTTATGCAGTCCAGCCATTCCGGCTTACTAACCGAAAGTAAAGGTATAGAATTGAAATCCTTTTCCTTTAACATCGATAAGAGTATAATGAGCAGCGTAGTTGTCATGTATAGCCAAATTATACAGCCTCTGTCCATCAATTCTGAAACTACCATCAGATGATAAATCCTCTCCTAATGAATTATCTGATAAGTTGGCTGTTGAATTTCCAGCTGCTTGCACATATCCGCCTGTATCCGATTTGTCATCATTGTCGTTAGATACAATACCCCCGCCTTTCCCTCCAGCCACTATATTAACTGACTTTGCATAATAGACTAATGCAATTCTGCCTGTATCACTTTGGAGTTCCATACCTTCGGGGTTGTTTTTCCACTCACCTTGAAGGTATGCAATGCTAGGCTTGAAATTTGTATTAGATGGTATAGAGTATGAAACTGTCAGGTCCGGTTTGAAGCCTTCAGGATTTCCAAGTGGAGTTCTGGCCGTATTATACCCTACGTATATTTCTGGAGTTGTGCTCTGTCTTAAATCTACATAATACAAACTTCCTGGGTTGATTTGTGTTGTTGGCTTTGTATTGAAGCTTATTTCTTTTGCACCCATCAGGGCAGCACGTTCAGCCACGAGCGACTGAATTGATTTTTCTATTTGATCATAATCGCCTTCACCTATGTGATCGTATCTTATATATCCTTGAGTATCAATCAAGTAATATCTGGGCCAATAGTTATTTTCATATGCTTTCCAAGTTCCATGTTCACTGTCTAGTATGACAGGATAGGTTATTCCAAATCTTTGGACAGCATCCTTCACATTGGCATAGTTTTTTTCAAAGGTAAATTCAGGCGAATGAACACCAACTATGACTAAACCCTTATCAGAATATTTTTGTTCCCAATCGTCGATATACGGCATAGGACGAATTGAGTTAATGCACGTATATGTCCAAATGTATACTAACACTACTTTTCCTTTAAGAGATGAAAGTGTAAGTGGACTATTATTATTAGGTGTATTTATGTAACCACTGATTTGAGCGAATTCAGGTGCCTTTTTGAATTGTGACTTGTCAATATGCTGGAACATAGTAGTATTGAGCTTCATTGTAGTTACGGTTTGATTTTCTACCGTTCCTTCTGCTAACGCGGGATTAGTTATTCCAGATCTTTGCATATCACCATTTACACTATCAATGTTTTTCTCAGATCCGAGATCAGGTGAATGAACACCAACTACCTCTTCATTACCTGTCATATTAGAAGTGAGGTTTTGTTCTTGTGCAAATGATGCACTTAACAAATTACCGCTTGCACTTACAACTATTGTAACAAGCATCAACGATGCTAAAACTAATCCGAATAAACGGGGCAACTTTCTAATACGCATATTATCTTACAATTAGTTTCTCTATCTATTATACTATTAAAAATTATATCTTTAAAGGGAATCGTCGACAATTAAAGCTATACGAACATCCGACATCGGCAACAAATTTACCAAAAAGGAATTAAGAAAGAAAGTTGAAGCTCATAACGAATCAGTTACCAGTTGCAACTTTACCTGGAAGCAATATCATCATTATACTGAGGAACGGAATGTGATAATACAATTGCAGAGCTATGTGCTAACAAACTCTAAAGAAATTGGTGCACTCCTTTCCTTATTCTTGTTTTTCGTTCTGTTCCTTATTTTCTGACAATGGTTTCATCCAAGAGATATAGTTCAACCAATATTTGCTCATTTTTTCTGTACTCTCAGCAGTCTCCTTATACAATTCAGTCATCTTATCCGCAATCACAGCCAGTTCTTTGTACAACTCTGTCACCCTCTCGGAGCTTTTTGCATATTCTTGATATATTTCGGTCATTCTTGTTGTATATTTAGCGTATTCGTTGTACATTTCGCTCCAAGCCGTAGGAGAATATCGTTGCCATAAATCAGTAAATGATTTGGATAAATTAGCGTTAAAAGAAGTAAAGTCGATGTCATCTTGTTTTTTCTTCTTGTAACTCTTATTTTCATTACTATTATTGCTTCTAACTTGTCTATTCTTCATATTGGCTCCCTCTGTAAAAAAAAGTCTGAATATCGCTTAAGGTTTTAGGAACTTCTTTCATTTTCTGATTTGTAGTTAAGATAACAGTCGCTTATTTTGTTTGCTCATCGGTGGGATAGAATACCAGAATATTTAGTCAATTATGAGATAACAGAATACATATTAGATCAGTTCTTTTAGAAGGGAAAAACCACTACTTAGTTTGCCCGACTTCGATAAGATATCCGTCCGGATCACGAATATAGCATCGAAACTCAAGCTTATGTTCTTTTGGCTCGGTAAGGAATTCGGCCCCTCTCTTTTTCCATTCCTCATAATAGGTCCAGATGTCTGCCACACGAATAATCATAAAATTATTAACCTCGCTCAAGTTCTGAGGTACTCGAAGAGTCACTGTAGGCTTATCATCCGTAGGACCTCCACCTGTATTAAAGACTAGCCAGCTATTGGCAACTTGGATGATAGTAGGTTCACCGCTGCGAACTGTTTTGCCTCCAAAAATTCTAAGATAAAACTCTGCCGATCGTTTCGGATCCGCCACCGTCATGAAATGTGTCAGAACGAAACCCTCCTTTGGATAGTAAGCATTGTCGATATTTCTACTCATGCGAACATCATATCTCTAATTGGTATTAATCGTTTATACTTGTAGAGTACATGTCTAACTATACTTGTCTTAATGTAAGGATATATTGCAACAAGTAACTTTCCCGGATCTGTTAATTCTTTTGATCTTGATACTCATCCACCTCTCCTTACTAAGTGCCGGTAAAGGTGTACTCATATAGATTGTTTGATTAAAAATAGATATTGCAGAAAACTGACTATTGAATAGAATTTTTTATAATTGTAAAGTCGAACGTTCTATAAGGCATGATATCTAGTATTATAGTTGGTATGAAACAGACAGATCCTCATCTTGAGGAAGTAAATCAAAATATAAAACCGAAAACACCTGACGGTTGTGAGGAATGCCTCCAAATGGGCTCTGATTGGGTACACTTGAGATTATGTTTGTCGTGTGGTCATGTAGGTTGCTGCGACTCTTCACCTAACAAGCATGCAACAAAACATTTCAAATCGACTGAGCATCCCATTATAAGGTCTTTTGAGCCAGGTGAGACATGGGAATGGTGTTATGTTGACAACGTTATGATTTGATTTTATATTTGTAAAAAAATGAGTAATAGCAGGATCGGTAAAATAAATATCATATCCTCTTTTCAAAAATTGCTTGTAACATTTTAAAACCGGATAAGTGGACCGGCAACTCTCGTTGGGCATTCTTATAGTGGATAGGTGATCAAATATTCTGCTTATAACAACCTCAACGTCATAGGGCTTGTTTGATAACTTCCGAATCTCATCGCCTTGACAAAGCTACCGAAAAAGATCTATTGATCGATAATGGAAGATTTCCTACATAACCTCCAATGTTCCAAGGAGCTTTAGCTCAAAATGTGGATCCTATAAAAGCTGGCGTTATGGCAAGAGCCCATTATACAGTTGCATAGTAAATACAAGATCGATTGCTTCTAATGCCACACATCCAAGTACTACTAGCGCAATGAGTGCTAATGTCTTTTGCATTATTCCAATGATCATTTTTAGAGATTTATGAATTACCTCGGATTGTATGAGAATGATTCTCTTACCAATGATCTGGCACTTGTACACAAAAAATTATGGCAATAAAATTTGCTTCCTAATGATTATAGTCAAAAGCCAATTAAAGACTAAATATAGGTGAGTCTTGATCCAATAGTATATTTATTCTCTTAGAGGTTATAAGATAGTTCTCATTTACTAGATGCAGTGGAATTTCTACTAAAGAAATTGTTGAGTAATTTTACTAGAAAGACTGGCTGCTCTTCCTGAATCCAATGTCATGAATTTGGAATTACTACACCTGTTACATCATTAGCTAATTGCTTCATCCCGTATATGGTAGCAGGCATAGTGACGTTGCCTCCTAATATTGGACTATATCCTGCTCCTATTGTGAGTACTGGCATTGTCAGATTAGTCTTTGAATAATTTTGATTTTGAATAACATCCTGTGGAACAGCCCGATAAGACTCAAATCCTGCACGCATTCCCCCTGGAAACCAACCACATGCTTCTATCATCTATAGCCTCTTCTACTATCATAGCGAAATACAATGGGATTTACTATCTCTTTTTTGACCGTCACATTTTACGACATTCTTCGGCACATCTTCTACATGCCTGTGCACACTTTCTACAATGATCCATACCAGTATATCTTTCACATTCTTTAGCACATGCTTCACAAATATCAGCGCATATGTTGCATATCTGTTTCACATATTTGCTGTCCCTTGACATAAATTGTGAAGATGCCCAACATATGCCAGCACAATCCCTATTAATTTGAATACAGGATGCCATAGCTTTTACATCTTGTTCCTGTAGATCACAAGTGGCACAATATTCGCAGGCTTCAGCACAGCTATTGCAAACATCAATACAGTTTTGATATTTTTGATTTTGAAGCGTTCCTTGTGTTGACATATTATTATGTGAGAAAATATAATATTTATAGCCTTATGAAATTCTATTTGCAAACAACTAAAACAATCTAAATCAATTCTTGAATTCCTTACACTTTATTACTTTCACATTAGAATTGTTCAGAAACTACTTTTTCAAGGACGTTAGGACAAAGGATATCTATTATCATTGAAACCCCCCCTAAATCCCCTAAATCAAAGATATCTTTGACGTTTTTGGGAATAGCAGTAGTGGATCCCACGAGTAAGCTTTGAGGTTTTAGGTTTATTATCAATTACTCTATGATCTTCCTGTAGAATAGTAAAATATGTGACTGATTAATTATAGGGAAGGAACTGGAACGTGAGAAAAAAAGCTCTAGAGATTAAAAAAAATGGACAAGGAATTTCAAAGATTCAGGTAGAAACTCAGATCAAAAATAACGACGATAATGTTAGTAGGGACGGACGCAGCAAATCCATGGCACAATCATCAGCCAAAAATAAGAATATCAAACTTGAAAATGTCTTGATACTTCAAGGAGGTGGGTCCCTAGGAGCATTTGGCTGCGGGGTATTCAAAGCTCTAACAAATAACAATATAAAAACTGATATCGTAGCAGGTACATCTATAGGTGGCATAAATGCTGCGATTATAGCCGGCAGCAAGGACGACGAACACCCAGAGCTAGCCCTAGAACAATTCTGGTTAGAATTATCTGAAGGTTTTATAAATTTGGATAAACAAGGAGAAAATTACTTTTCAGTACCGAGTTCTTCTTCAATAACAGACGCAGAAGAACAGGCTATAAAAAAGAAGCAATTGATGTCCTTTTATAGTTCAGCTGTTTTTGGAAACGCAAAAATGTTCCAACCAAGATGGAATAAAGAAAACACCCTTTCAGAACTAGCTCATTTTGCACCACAAAATTGGACTTACATGTACGACCTTTCACCATTAATAAAAACTTTAGACAAGTATATTGATTATAATAAACTGAAGCCTGGCGGAAATCCCGACTTACGTCTGATTTTGACTGCAGTAAACATTTTGACTGCAGAACCACTTACATTTGATAGCTTTGAGCAACAGATAAAACCAAAACACATTCTTGCAACATCTGCTTATCCATTGTATAATTTTCCGTGGGTTGAAGTAGATAATGGAGTGTATGCATGGGATGGTGGATTGCTAAGTAATACTCCATTAAGAGAGGTTATTGATGCGTCACCTGTGAATGATAAGCGTATATGTATAGTAGAAAATTATCCAAAAAAAGTTAATGCATTACCGAAGAACTTACCTGAAGTCTACCATAGAGCTAGGGACATAATATTTTCTGACAAGACTCAGCATAATGTAGCAATGGCTAGAGTAATCTCTCGATATCTGGTATATATTGAGGAGCTGTATAAGGTTTTAGAGAATAATATAGATCGAATCAACATAGATCAAAATCATCTTAAACGGATTCGTCGCAAGTATAAAAAATACAAGCAAGAACGAGGAGCTGAAATAAAAGACATAATATACGTAACCCGTGATGAACCTTTTCCTCACATGTATGAAAACGCAGATTTTTCACCAGAGACCATTAAAGGCTCAATTAAAGAAGGGGAAACCAAGACAAATGAAGTACTAAAAGAACGACATGTTAATTCATAACTTATTGTTATACCAGCTCTTAATAATGGTTTAATACATAGTCTTGTTCTCTCATTTGTAAATGCAAGAGGATAATATTAATACCATAGGAAAAATATCGACATCAGTGGAAATAGCTGATGTTCCACCACCTACGGATAATGAAGCTCCTTTTAGTGCAGATGACGTATCTGCAGGTACAACAGAACTAAGTAAGGAGCAGTTGCAATTTCTTTTTCAAGGCAGAAATTTAGCATTTTTATCGACAATGTCAAAAGACGGCTCTCCACATGTTACTCCAGTATGGGCTGAGATGATTGAAGAGGATTTAATATTGATAAATACATTTGAATCCTCAGCGAAAAATAAGCATATAACGAATGATAAGAGAATAGCCTTATCGATTGTAGATCAAAATAATCCATACAATATGGCATCGATAAAAGGAAAGGTCATTGAGCAGGCGACTGAAGGAGCAGATGAAAACCTGAAAAGGCTTGCAAAAAGATACCTTGGAATAGGAAGATATTATTATCGAAAACCAGATCACAAGCGAGTCGTACTGAAGATCAGACCAGAAAAAATAATGGGAATATCAATTCATCCTGCTTTCTATTTTCTTGCCTATACCCCTTGGAATAAATAAGATATTATCAATTAGTCAGCTGTCTTTCGGATTACTAAGGTTTAAAGTACAATATTCAAAATTTAAGATAAAACAAGGGTAGATCGTTTCTGGTGACTCATCTGCTAGTTCCATGCACGTCTGTCTGTCGATCCTTATCTGTCTCTTTTGAAGTGTTCTTTTAAATAATGCCACATGTATCTTATCTGGGTAATTTCAGGGATGATGAAAGAATATGAATAATCAAGGTGAAAAAGGAGACACATTTGATTTAGTGGTAATAGGAACTGGTACAGCCGCTTCTACTACTGCATACGAATGCAGCTCTGCTGGCTGGAATGTAGCTATAATAGACTCGCTTCCATTTGGTGGAACTTGCGCTCTACGTGGATGTGATCCAAAAAAAGTTCTCGTGGAAGCCGCGAGGATAATCGACTCAAATCAACAGCATGAAAATAAAGGTATAACCGGTTCAGAAGCAGTACATGTTAAATGGGCTGACTTGATATGTTTTAAGCGAACTTTTACCGATCCTTTCCCAAAGAATAGAGAGGATGGCTACATTAAAGCTGGGATTGTTCCATTTCATGGTCATGCTACGTTTATTGGTCCAACAACTATCAAAGTCAAAAAGGTACATGACGGTTCGAATAATGATGATGACAGTACTACCCTCAATGGCAGACATATTCTAATCGCCACAGGTTCAAAACCGATGAACCTAAACGTCCCTGGATCAGAACATATTATTACAAGTGATCAGTTCATGGAGTTAGCTGGAAATAACCTCCCTGACAGAATTCTGTTTGTCGGTGGTGGATATATTTCATTTGAATTTGCCCATATTACAGCACGAGCAGGAGCAAAGGTTACGGTCTTGCATCGTGGCAAACAACCTCTAGAGCACTTTGATCCAGACCTCGTCAACAAGCTGGTGCAATGGAGTAGAGACATCGGTATAGATGTAAGGCTACAAGCAGCAGTTAAGCGAATCGATAAGTCATCGATGACTTCTGAATTTAGTGATAATGATAGTGATAAGCTTGTTGTGTACTATTCTTCTTCATCTGATCTTTCTAAAAGTAGCACGCAAAGTGATTATGATGATGATACTAATGCAACAAAAGTAGAAACTGATCTAGTGGTACATGGTGCAGGAAGAGAACCAAATATAGACGGACTTAATCTGGGTGATGCAGCTGATGTCCAATATACTCGTAGGGGAATCACGGTAAATGAGTATTTGCAGAGTGTTTCAAATCCAGCTGTTTATGCAGCCGGCGATGTTGCAGCTAACATGGGACTTCCACTGACTCCCGTAGCAAGCTATGATGGAGCAGTTGTAGCTAATAATCTGCTCAAAGGCAATTCATGGAAATCCAATTATGCAGGCTTACCTAGCGTTGTGTTCACTATTCCACCTCTTGTATCCGTAGGTATGCAAGAAAAAGATGCAAAAGAAAAAGGTCTACGAGTCAGAATTAATTATCAAGATACCTCCGGCTGGGCGTCATCGCGGCGAATAGGTGAGACCTGCTCGGCATTTAAGGTGTTAATTGAGGAAGATACGAACAGAATACTAGGAGCTCATATTCTAGGTTCTCATGCAGAGGAAGTTATTAACATCTTTTCAATGGCTATTAGATTAGGGCTTACAGCAAAGGATCTTAATGATCCATTGCTTTACACCTATCCAACTAAATCTTCAGATATAATTTATATGCTATAATAAAAATAAAGGATTGACATTGTGAATCATGTTTTTGCAGAACTGACCAATGTAGACATTTATGCCTTATTTAGGGCACGGACATTATGCTCGCTGGCCTACTAGGTGGTAGGCTTATCTGCAATGTATTCGTCCTTATCCATACCTCACGGGATCAGTAGATGAAATAATTAAATAAAATAAAAAGGTATTATCGAACATGGATGATATGAAATTAGAAGTATTGTTTTTACCTGTCTGATGTCGATCGGGCAAAACGCTTCTGCGAGAAATTGGGATTTCGTTTGGATATCGATGTCGCCAACGGAGACTTCCGTGGGATACAATTCACCCCTCCCGGATCGAAGGCGTCAATCATCTTCGGCAAGGGGATCACTTCCACCAAGCCGGGCTCGGTCGAGCCCCCCGTCCTGGCTGTCTACGATATCGACGCCGCCCGCAACAACTTGAGCTGCCGCGGTATCGACGTGAGCGAGGTTTTTCACTATGCGGGTGGCCCGTTCAACAACTCCGTGGAGAAACCACGAGACGACGGACGCGATCCGCAAGGTCGTTCTTACCAATCATTTGCCTCTTTCGATGACCCTGACGGCAACGGCTGGCTGCTCCAGGAGATCCAGACGCGACTTCCCGGTCGGGAGTGGAACTTGACGCGACCACAGGCCATGGACGTTGCAACCTTGGCAGGGCTCCTCCGCGAAACGGGAGAACACCACAACCGCTTTGAGAAGACGCACGCCGAACATCACTGGTATGACTGGTACGCGCCATATCTGAGCGCACGTCAGAGCGGCAGCAATCCAGAAAACGCTTCTGCTGCTGCTGATCGCTACATGGAGGAGGTCCTCCACGTTCTTCCCCGCGCTCATGATTGAGATTAGGTGTGTTGCTAAGGTATAGTAATATTATTTTACGCCTGTAGAGTAATGTTACTATTGATAGTAATGGTAACAACTATTTTTGGGTTTACCTCTAACATATCTCTATGGTAATTGATGGCCTATCATAAAAGTCGTATCATCGGCATAATAAAATGCCTATCCCCTCTATTGAGTACACCCTTGGAGTTATCTGTGTCATCTGACTTCGAGTATTTACATTTTTAAATGCTTATAATCTTTAATGCCGGATTTGTCTTTTTTGATATCAGACTACCTTGAATTCTTGGATTTTGAATTATCAGTAATTGTAAACCCACAATTCCGGCACCAAGACGAGCCCCTAGTTTTAAAAGTTCTCATTGCATTTTACACATTGATAAATAATCCAAGGTCTGCCTTCCGTGCCTTCGCTCAAGTCCGTCAGAACTGTAATCTCATGAGTTTCACAGGCCACCATTTTCTTTATCAGCGATCAATGTACCTAAAAAAGGAATGTTATCATAAAGGGTTAGTTTTGTGCCTAGATAATATTTACCAAAGAGATATTGAAGATCATATCTATGGTAGGTTATTTACTTAGCTTTCTCATTAGTCTCCCGTATGGCAAACGCATTGTTTTCTGTATCATTACAGAGTACAAAGTAACCCATTCCAGGTACAGCATGTTTAGGAGCAATTACTTTCCCCCCAAGCTTCTCCACTTTAGCTGAGTATTCATCGACAGACTTCACTCCGACATAATCAGTTACTCGATGTTCTGGCATTTGTGTTTTCATTATTCCTCCACCTACTGCCTTGTTTCCTTTATCATCTGTTGTTGTGATTATCCAATATTCTATTGGCTGAGCTGTAGCTACAGAGGTTAGCCGACTATCATCTTTAACTGACAATTTTTCTATTTTCCACCCAAAGAAGTCGGTATAGAATTTCTTTGACCTTTCTACATCATCTGCAGGTATTTCGAAATGAACTATTGTTGGCATATGCTATTAATCGTCTACCTACGTATTATAGATATTAACCCGCCGGAAAGTAGCTAATAATCTCAGAGTTATCGCTTAGTCTTTGCTCCAATTTTGAAGAAGCTTTTTTAGAGAATCAATTATGAGAGAAGGTGAAATAATATGAGAAAAATAATTGTTTTATCAATGATTACATTAGATGGAGTCATGCAAGCACCTGGTGCACCTGAGGAAGATACATCAGGAGGTTTCAAATATGGCGGTTGGGTTGCACCTCATTTTGATGAAGGTTATGGTAAGGTCTTGGAAAAACAGCTGAAACCTGCAGATCTTCTTTTGGGCAGAAAAACGTTTGAGATTTTTGCACGCTACTGGCCAGGGCATGAAAATGGATGGACGGGTATCAATGATGTCACAAAATACGTAATGTCCAAGACCATGAAAAAGTCTGATTGGAAAAACTCAGTTTTCCTCAAAAGCTTGGCAGATATCGAAAAGCTCAAAAATTCAAAAGGTCCTGACATTCAAGTTCACGGCAGTGGTGAGCTCATTCAGCTGCTACTTAAGAATGAATTAGTGGACGAACTCTGGCTCAAAATTCACCCGTTGACTCTTGGTAAAGGAAAAAAGTTGTTTGACAATGGCACGATTCCGGCAGCATTTACATTAATAGAGAATTCTGTTACGCCAAGTGGAGTGATTATTGCCAATTACAAGCGAGCTGGAAAAGTCAAGACAGATACTGTTGGAGCTTAAGGAGAAATAAAATGAGAAAAGATAATTGCTTCATCAGGGGGATACTAAAGCGACAATATCAATTCCGGACGAATTAGGCAAACTTGCGAAACTAAAAGAGCAAGGAGTCATAACAGAAGAAGAATTTTCGCAGATAAAAAGGAATTTAATGGAAGGAATGAAAGTGTATGTACCTTTTGTGGACACAATAGCTCAAAAAGAAAATAGTGGTGGAGTTAGACATAGGACAACTCAATCCACGACTCTTGTGGAATGAATTAGAAAACGAATGATCGTCGTTCATAACCCGCCTGCCCACACATGAGAATATCAATGGTAAAGTTTCCTTAATTTTACTACTTTGTTGCATTCTTCTAGTCGTACAGCCAAATTGCTACGTCAAATGACTAGACTTAAAGGACATGCTTAAATTAATGATCTGAATAAGTATTTCGTGGCTGAAAGTGAGCTGCTGGTAACTTTCATGCTCAGTTTTAGCCTCTTGTTGGTTATCATCTCTGCTGTACACCGTTATACTAGAAACTTCATCATCCCTGGGGTAGCTATCCTGATGCTTCTAGGAGCAGTCTTACCTACTGTTCCTATTATTGGTTTTGAAACAGAAGAATTCTACAATTTCGTTGAAGGAATACCAGAGATTATTCTATTTGTTATTATTCCTATTTTGATCTTTGATTCTGGACGCAAACTAAAGATGGGACAGATCAAAAAAGAAGCTGTACCAATTGGGTTCTTTGCAATTGTAGGTGTAATAATAACTATTTTGATCATAGGGATAGCACTAGTTAGTATATTTCAGATTCCACTTGTTGATGCCTTGCTTTTTGGGACGATCCTGGCTGCAACTGACCCCGTAGCTGTTGGAGTCATATTCAAGAAATTTCCAATTCCCCATAAACTGAACACAATCATTGAAGGCGAGTCTTTGTTTAACGATGCTACAGGAGTTATTTCTTTTAACGTTGTTAAAGGGATAGTCTTCTCCGGCGTCGCTTTTTCATTGCTAGATACTTCTATCTCTTTTCTATGGTCGATGTTAGGTGCAATTGCACTAGGTACTGCGCTAGGATGGATTGGGGGAAAAGTTCTAGATAAGTGGAAAGCTGATGAATACGTCGATTTCACATTGTCCTTAGGTTTGGCCATCGTTGGCTATATAGTCGCCGATCACTTTCTACATGTTTCTGGTGTGGTCACTACTCTATTCATTGCAATGCTAATTGTTACTGTCCACAAAGAGATTTCAAAAGGCGTCAGAAAGCTCTTCCATAAATATTGGGACTACCTCGGCTTTGTCACGAACAGTATACTTTTTTTCATTATTGGGATTCCTTTGCTTTCGTATGAGGCAGCAGAAGGAATCGAATTTCCGTTGATTGTTATCATTGTTGCACCATTTGCCATCATGATGGCATCCAGGGCCGTTGTAGTCTACGGTGGAAGTACATTCTTAAGAATCTTTAGAGTTAGAATACCTCTTCAATGGCAAAATGTTCTCACCATTGGAGGCATGAGAGGCGGCATAGCAGTAGCATTAGTTCTATCCCTTTCTGCAGATTATGAATTCAAAAATCTATTCATTAGTTTAGTCATACCTTTAATCGCAATTAATCTGTTGGTGAATCCTGTCATATTAAATCGGTATCTTAAAAAATCTAGTATTACATATCAACATGGATAAACTATCAGGTCTTCCACTTTGATTCTACCCCCCATATTCATTAACAGCTCCACTATCCTGTCTGTCTATTCCACTTGCTTCTTTTTTTCTGCTATTATTCTTAGAAGGTCTTTGAATATCACTGATAATAAGATCTAGGAGAAAGCTTTTTGTTTTTTGCTATAAGCATGGTTTTTTTCGTGGAGCTATATTGTCAGTTGTTCTCTTGTCAGTTGTTCTCTAAATATTTTCACGAACATTCCATGTCGTATTAGTGATCCATTCGGTAATGATTCTAGTTCAAGGATGAAATCATATTTATGATAACTCATCGCCTCAATACATCCTAAGGGCAAACATGGTTGTTGTTCTTCCATCGATTATTATCATATTGATTATAATTTTTGGAGGTATTGGTGTGTATCTAGTCTAACATAAACATCAAGGTGCTAATATAACTACGTTGGGTGAGGCTCTATGGTGGGCAGTAGTTACAATCACGACTGTAGGATATTACTATCCGGTTACAACAATTGGACGTATAATTGCGATATTCGTGATGTTCTCCGGAATTGGTATCGTCGTAGCTGTTTTAGGTACAACTACCCAGAGAAGATTGCAGCGAGTAGAATCAAGGTATAAGTCAAAGACTGAAGTTCAATCCAGATTACTAGCTGACAAGAAGACGGCTATAATAGACAAAATCAAGGGGATTGAGAAGCTGACTGATGGAGATTTTGATACATTTCTCCCCACGATGAAAAGTCTCCGTCAGACTTTGATTGAAGAGTTCTAAGAACGCATACAAGGTCTCAAGATGTGGTAACGTCTATTACAGTAAGCCTAAATTCTGCAGTACTTGTGGTCTTGATCTGACGTAGTATCGATTGTGATTGAATAATCTTCTGGAGGTCGTTGAACGTCATTTTGTCCACCTAGTTTGTTTTTTTCACGTCATAAACGAATAGCATCCGAATTAGCAATTATTTTTGGGGCCAGTGGGATTTGAACCATTTTTGACATGATTTTTGGTCCAATTTTACTCATAGGAGGTTAGAAAGTCGATGGATCCGGGTTCGGTGAGATGCAATACACTAGTGTATGTAATCCCCCCTCGTAGTGCTCCAAGTCTTGTTCGTGTGGAGCCTCCTCCAGCCATCGCGCTAACCGTCAGCAGACCGATCAGCTATTCACTTATCTATAGAGTGTCTGCAAAGTTATATCTATTATTAAATTAAATAAAACTGAATTGCATACACTTACATGAGATTCTTAATACGTGCAACTATTCCTACAGAAGACGGAAACAAAATGGTGCAGGACCCAAACTTTTTGAGGAAACTTGAAGAATACGTAAACAAGGTTAACGCCGAAGCGGCATATTTCTTTGAAGCGAATGGCAGTAGGATTGCTTCCTTTATTGTCGATGTTCAGAGTGCAGACCAGATCCCCGTCTTGGGTGAGCCTTTGTTTATTAAAATGGGTGCTCATGTGGAGTTCCACCCAGTAATGAGTCTTGAAGATCTCAAGAAGGGAATACCAAAAGCCATACAAGAAGTAAACTCCTACAGTTAACTAAAAAATAATGTAGCATAAGGTAACATGTGAAAATGAAGAATTGAGTCTACATTCAAATATTGAGTGATGGAATCTTGACTATTGTTATTTGGAATCTTAGAGTATATCGATTTTTTTAAGTTCTCCCTTTTCCAAGGTTATGGTATTTATCATTTCACATTTCTCACACTTTGCGCCAAAATTAGTTATATTCCAGAAAACATGGGGAGTAAGATAGTTTAGTTCACCGCAATTCTTACATGAATATAAAGAGAATATTCAGAAAGTACTTTATCAATGACGCTTATTGTTAGTGGTATAAATTTAATGGATTATGGAGATTTCTTTTGCAGCGAGTGTATATATCCAATTACTACACACGATAGTCTAGATCTTTGGAATGTCGGGTATGAATGTAACAATGTAGCATTTCAGGAGCAGTTTGATCTGTTTGACCTTCTCAACAGGTTACTACTAGGTACATGTGGGGAAGTGTCGTTTTCACTCACACCTTGAAAAAGGAATATATGATGATGATCAACACGACAGATTATGCTATCGTTAGGATGTCGTGACACAGGCGCAGGAGTGTTGGGCTGCGATTATGTAGCTAAAGGAGAAACGGAAGAAGAACTTTGGAGAGAAGGTACAGAGCATCTAATAAAAGTACATGGTGTGAAAGCTGAGGATATAACTCCGCAGTTTAAAAATTACTATAAACAATACATCAAACATCACTAAAATATAGAATCAATAAAACGAGCACTAGTAAATAGGGATACTAATTTACATTTAGGGTCTAGTCTAATTAAGAATCTAGACCTATCAATTACTGCGGATTATTCTTTCCAATTTATCTCGAAAGACTTAAGAAGTACCTGAAAAAGTAAATTATCAAATGGCGGCAGCAAATACAAAGTGGAATCTTGAAGGAGAATTACTTCGAAGGATGTAATTGCGATTCCATATGTCCTTGTATATTAAAGGCAGATCCCGACGAAGGCTTTTGTAATTTAACTGCTGCATGGCATATTCAAAAAGGTAGTTATAGCGATAAGATTAACTTTGATGGGCTGAATGTAGTAGCCCTTTTTCATAGTCCTGGTAATATGTTAACAGGTCCCAAATGGGACGCAGCATTATATATTGATGAAAGAGCGAGTAAAGAACAAACTGATTCGCTTGCTACAATATACTCAGGTCAAAAACAGGAGGTTTTTTTGCTGTTGCTTCGAAGCTAATTGGTAAGATGGTAGGCGTAAAATCAGTTCCAATTGAATTTGGCGTTAATGGGAAGCGTCGTTGGCTGCGTATCAAAGATTTGTTACAACTTCAAATAGAAGGAACTGCAGGTGCAGACGCTAACCAAGAATCACTTGTAGTTAATCCAGCATTCGGTCTTGTACCTGGTCCCCTTGTGGTCGCACTTTCAAACGAATATGTCTATAACGATCATGGAATGCAATGGGATAGTTCTGGCAAGAATGGGTTCTATTGCAGGTTTAGCTATTCATCTTAATTTACTTATCTTTAATCGGTTACGACGAAGGATTATCGATTAACAAATAGCCTAAATGACGGTATACACCTTATATTTTCATATTAAAAGTCATTTCCACAAGACTATCCACACGGAATAGATGAAGCTAGGAATAGAAAGATGTAAGTATTTCCCACGTACTTTTTTGGGGCCAGTGGGATTTGAACCATACTTGACTCGAATTTAGGCCCCACTTGATAGAGCGTTGGTGGTCCGAGTTCGGTGGAATGGAACACACTAGTGTATGCAATCCACCGCTTGTGTAAATATCCTATGAAGATTGAGCCAACATCTAAATCCGGTCATTGTTGGTTATCAGCTGCGTAGACATTACCCTAATCTAGATTCAATAACGACTTCTAGCGTCCAATATACAAATCATCAGATATCATTTAGATAACCTTAAAACGATGAACAAGGAACAAAAGCCATGTCTAAAAGTTCCGAAGCGGCTGATGCTGAGGGAGCATCAACTTCTAGCAAGAATGAAATAATCAAAGGGTTGAACGAAGATCTAGCAAGGGAGTATAAAGCAATAATCCAGTATGTCGTATTTAGTTCCACGTTGAAGGGAGCAGAGTATGGCGATATTGCAGAACAGCTTAAAGAGCACGCGTCTCAGGAACTTGCACATGCTCTGGAAGTGGCTAGGCAGATCGATTATTTAGGAGGAGACCCAACCGTTGAAGTTAAGGGCGCCGAATATTCCCAAGATTCAAAGAAAATGCTCGAAATCGACTTGCTGCAAGAGCAAGAGACTATCAAGTATTATAAGGAGAGAATAAGACAGGCTGAAAGCTTAGGGGAATTTGCTCTCTCTGAAGCGTTAAGGGATATCATTAGGCAGGAGCAGGACCACGAAATTGATCTGAAAGACGCTCTTGGGTTACGATGATAGCAAACAAACTCTAGAAATAATAAACCTAGTGGTATGAGTAGCATCCTGTATCCTACCAACTTCTTTAATAGTAAAAGAAGGTGAGTTAACGGTGCTCCTCTATCGATGCGGATGTTTTCGCCATTCACCATTGATACTGATCGTAAATAAAGCAATGCATCCACGATTTCTTATCTTATCATATGGTAATGGTGGAAAAAGAATTAACAATGTCTTTAGATCATCAGTAAGTGGTGCACATGAATTTATTTTGAATAATAAACTTCTCCTGTTAGGAACAACCTAAATTCCAAGAACAGTTGAGTTTAATGTTACTCATATTTGGCAACAGGAAATAGAGAATTGCAATTAAAAGATATGTAATATATAACTGTCAAGTATGAGGTATGTGGTATACCATATTACACCAGTATACCAGCATATAGTCTTTGACTAGGTCTGGTCTTCCTTTTTGACCGACGTTGATTCCGTAGCGCCTTTAGTACGCAGATTAATAAGTTGGAGTAACATCTCGTTTTCCTCCTGAGCGAGTTGCTTCACAGAGCGATTTCCTGCTCCCGACACACCATTTCATAATGTCACGACGATCTACGTCTCCTTTGCCATTCTCTATAAGAGTTTCAATCCTGGAACCATCAAGATTTGATCGCATAACTCGCATTCCCTCTCTGTCACACCAGTATAACTTGCCGCTCTTCTTATCAAGGTGAATCCGTTTTGGTGTAAATGTTCCACCATCAGGAACGATTACCATGCGATTTAGCCCGTTGAGGGTCAGCGCGCTCGATGGAACCATCATTCAAATTGGGATCACCCATGTTAGTCCAATAAATGTGTCCAGACTCAACATCTACTACTATCCCGTCAGGATGTCTACACCCCGATACGATTACCTTTCGGCCGGAACCGTCTGCATTCAGTGAGAAGATCTGACCACCGCTTAACTCTAGCACGAATAAGCGTCCAATGGCGGGTTTATGGTCAGATGTTACATGTTTTGATTCGAAAACTTCTGATTCAGTCTTCAACTGATCTAGGTTAGATTGTTGATCGTATCGACTGTCATGCATATCGATACCTTTCATTTCATAATATTTATACACCTTATCATTAAAATGCAAAGCACAATAACACTTGCACTATTACTAGGTTTCAGAGGCTGGATAATCCTCTGCAGCACTCATAAAGAGCCAAAGCCTAGATTAAATCCCTTTTTACAGATTAGTGATATTTTCTTTGGATACATATTCACCTATTTACGTTTTCCTTCTTCATGAGTTTTTTAACGAATAAGCTACATTCTTGCAATTCTTTTACCACGTCTGCGGTTAGCGATGTCATCCCTTGGCAAACTTTATGTCACACTAGAAACAAAGGAGATGTAGTAGAGACGATATGTCTTCAAATATTGACGAGGACAATGGTGGTATTAGCGATAAGAAGGATAATGGGAAAATTGGTAGGGGAAAATCTAAGACTATAAGTCTCAAAGTTGCAGAAGCAGAGCAAAGAGACATTGGAAGAAAAATTGCACGAGTCGATCCAGACCTTATAGAACGACTCAACATTACAAGTGGAGATGCATTGGAACTAACCTCATTGGCTAAGAAAACGACAGTTCTTAGCTGGCCTGCAAGAAGCAATGACAGAGGAAAGGGATTGATACGTATTGATGGTTATACTAGAAACAGGCTTGATGTTGGGATTAATGATCAAATAGAAGTCAATCCGGTAGAATCAAAAGATGCCAAAAGCATAACTTTTGCTCCCACTGAACCCCTTAGAATAGTTGGAGCCGAAGAATACCTTGCTGAATATCTAAACGGACAGCTAATGACAAAAGGCGACACAATACCCATTATTGTTATGGGACAGAGGGTAGACTTAGTTGTAATTTCCACGAATCCGTCAGGTCCAGTGATAGTAAATGATTCAACTAAAATTACTGTCTCAGAGGAGAGTGCAAAGGCAGTGCAGATTTCTAAAGAAGGTGGAGTCCCATCAATCACTTATGAAGATATTGGAGGACTAGGAAATGCTGTTGGAAGAGTAAGGGAGATGATAGAGCTTCCATTAAGGCATCCAGAACTCTTCAAGAGGTTAGGAGTAGAAGCTCCAAAAGGCGTATTGCTTCACGGACCACCAGGGACAGGAAAGACGTTGCTGGCAAAAGCAGTTGCTAATGAGACTAATGCTAGCTTCTACACTATTGGTGGACCTGAAATAATGAGCAAGTTCTATGGAGAAAGTGAAGAAAAATTAAGGAATGTATTTGAACAGGCTGAAAAAAATGCCCCATCAATTATCTTCATCGATGAGATTGATTCAATTGCTCCAAAAAGGGAAGAAGTCACAGGAGAGGTTGAAAGGAGGATTGTAGCACAACTCTTGTCGCTGATGGACGGTATGTCTTCAAGAGGAAAAGTTGTCGTAATAGGGGCGACGAACAGGGTAAATGCCGTCGATCCAGCACTTCGACGCCCAGGGCGATTCGACAGAGAAATAGAAATTGGTGTTCCTGATAGAAACGGAAGGCTAGAGATACTTCAGATACACACAAGAGGAATGCCACTTGCGAAGGATGTTAACCTAGAGAAGCTGGCTGATATTTCACATGGATTCGTGGGAGCTGACTTGCAATCTTTGTCAAAAGAAGCTGCGATAGGGGCACTAAGAAAAATACTACCTGAGATAGACTTATCCTCTGAGAGTATACCTGCAGAGACCTTAAGAAAAATCATTGTGACAATGCAAGACTTTATGGACGTAGTAAAAGAAATGGAGCCTTCTGCTATGAGGGAGGTTTTCGTAGAAGTTCCAGATGTAAAGTGGGAAGATATCGGTGGTCTTTCTTCAATAAAGCAAGAACTTCAGGAGGCTGTAGAATGGCCACTCAAATATCAGGGTGTGTTTACATATGCTGATGCTGTTCCTCCAAAAGGTATCTTACTTTATGGTCCTCCAGGCACCGGAAAGACACTGATTGCAAAGGCTGCTGCTAATGAAAGTGAAGCTAATTTTATCAGTATAAAGGGTCCCGAGTTGCTTTCAAAATGGGTTGGTGAATCAGAAAAAGGAGTCAGAGAAGTATTCAGAAAAGCTAGGCAGGCTGCTCCATGCATAATCTTCTTTGATGAAGTCGACGCTATCGCCCCTAGAAGAGGAGGAGGCCTTGGCGGAGACTCGCATGTGACTGAAAGATTGATTAGTCAACTACTAACGGAGCTTGATGGACTTGAAATACTGACAAATGTAATTGTTATTGCTGCTACGAACAGGCCCGACATAATCGACCCAGCACTGCTAAGGCCGGGCAGGTTTGATAGACTATTGTATGTACCACCTCCTGACAGGGATTCGAGGCTGCAAATCATTACAATTCATACGAAGAGAAAACCCTTGGCTGAAGACGTAATTCTAGAGCAGTTAGCAGACCACACTGATGGATACACAGGGGCTGATATTGCCTCATTGTCTTCTGCAGCCGTAATGCTTGCGTTGCGCGAACACGTATCAAAGTACAAAGATCCAAAAGAGGCTGATAATCATATACAGGAATTAAAGATACATATGAAGCATTTTGAAGAGGCTATGAAAAAAATCAGGCCATTATCAAATCAAGAACTAAGCATGTACAAAAACATATCAGAGCAATTTGGAAGACCTGAATTTGGCGGTAGAGAAAATATAGGAAGGACCTCTGAGCCAGGCCTAGCATGATTTTCCTTCTTGTTAATCCCTGCATATTGCAAAATATCCTAAACCATTTCTACTCTATATATTAGTTTCATGGGATTATCTTATAGGAAGTAGGAATTTCATGTAGTATTAACAACTTCACACGCAGAGCGGTCAAATGAAATTACTAACAATCCACCGGGATCAGTTGACGTCAACAATAGGCTATTAATCAATGCAGTAGATGTGACAAGAGATAATCTGATGATTTAGGTGTTAGTGTCAGCATAATTAAAATACTTCTAGATGAGTGGATAAAATAATCGCGATTCTCTGAACACATGTGCAGGGAGCTATCTGATGTATTCTTCTTTTACATTATTTCCATATTTCAAAAACAGTTTATTCACTTTAGGATCAATAATGTAATTGCAGTAGGGAGCACTCTGATTGTTTTCATAGTAATTTTTGTGATAATCCTCTGCAACATAAAAATTACTAAAAGGAGTAATTTCTGTCACTATAGGATCTTCGTAAACTCCTTCCTTTTCAAGCTCCTTTTTCGATTTCTCAGCAATCTCTTTTTGTTTTTGGTTATGATAAAATATTGCAGATCGGTATTGCGTACCAACGTCGCCGCCTTGTCTATTAAGCGTAGTTGGGTCGTGTGTATGCCAGAAAACTTCAAGTATTTTTTCAAAAGATATAGCTTTCGGATCAAATTCTATCTGAATAGACTCTGCATGCCCCGATTTCCCTCTGCATACCTGCTCATATGAAGGATTTTTCACTATTCCCCCTGCATAGCCAGGTAGAACAGATTTGATACCTTTGAGTCTTTTGAAGATCGCTTCACTGCACCAGAAACATCCGTTGGCGAGTGTTGCAATTTCAGTATTATTATTATTATCATTCATGAACTACTTTGGCAACTCCTTTCCCTTTGGAATGAAATGAATAGATAATGAATTGACACATTCCCGAGTGTTTTTATCCGTCAAATGTTCACCTAGAAATTCATGTCCTAGATGTGCACCACAATTTCCACATTCGATTTCTGTCCTTATACCATCGGGATCAGGTATACGCTTTATTGCATTTTGGAAGCTTTCATCGAAGCTTGGCCATCCACAACCTGCATCAAATTTGCTTTTGGATGAAAATAAAGGTGCATTGCACCGTCGACAGATAAATGTTCCATCTTCATAAAAATCGTCATACTTACCGCTGAAAGGAGCCTCCGTTGCTTTATTTACAATGACTCTCTCTTCTTCTGGTGTTAGCTTATTGTAATTCAAACTTTATAATTTCCTCAGCAGGAGATTTTGAATATTAAGCATATAAGCTTATGTAACTATCGTCAGATTATGAAACGTTCAATCGTGATCACTTCAGTAAAAAATACTACTATGGTCAATCTGCAAAACCATGAACTTATCTATTAGCCACGCATCAACTCCATGGTGTCTACGACAGCAACTTTAAATCTTCAAATTTAGAACTACAAGAGGATGACACGCAAATATGACTAATAGAAGAACAGAAAGTACAAAACTTTCATTACCCGTAAGCGAGTCTAGAGATCATATTCAAGGATCCGTAACTGCACCTGTAACATTGGTAGAATATGGAGATTATGAATGTCCTTATTGTGCGCAAGCCTATCTGATTACGAAAGAAATTCAAGAACGCTTAGGAGATAAGTTATGTCTTGTATTCCGTAATTTCCCAGTTACCAAAATTCGTCCCCATGCATATGAAACTGCACTAGCAGTAGAAGCTGCAGCTGCCCAGGGCAAATTCTGGGAGATGTATGATTACTTATTCAAACACGGTCAATCTGTTACTGATGATAGTTTAAGGCGTTCTGCTGCTAATTTGGGATTAAATCTTACCAGATTCGATCGTGAATTTCACGACCGAATTTATAGTAACCACATAGATGAGGATATACAAAGTGGTAACAGTAGTGGAGTAAACGGTACTCCAACCTTCTTTATCAATGGTGAGCTTTATGATGGTGCTTGGGATCTGGATAACCTTCTTGGTGCGCTTGATGAGGAAGGCATATTCAGCTGGAGACAAACGACAAACAAATAGTTCAATTTAGTAAAATATTGTTGGCTGAAAATGCTGTAAATATTAATGCGGCTTCAGTTAATTATGGCGAATTTTTAGGTAAGTTGGATAACCAATCCTTAACTACGGAGATTTCATCATATCCTAATTCATGACCAGAATTTTCCTGAATGTTTAAGACCACATTTGCCCCCGCCTTTTCAAAAAGACCAAAAAGTGTTTCAGTCTGTTTGGGTGGAACTATAGGATCGTATTGTCCTGCACCAATAAAAATATTCTTCGCTGAAAGATTCGGAACCTTTTCAGGAATAAACGGTACCATTGCACGAAACAGAACTGCTGAAGATATTACCTCAGGATGAATTAAAAGTAAACTAGATGCTATATTTGCTCCATTTGAATAACCAATGGAAATTAAATATCGTAAATCAAATTTGTATACTTTAGACGCCTTTCTCACGAAGTCTGCAAGTTCATTCGTTCGGAACTTTAAATCTTCCAAGTCAAAAACGCCCTCGGCTAATCGACGAAAGAAACGTGGCATACCTGATTCTAGCACCTTTCCACGAGGGCTAAGTATTGCGGCTCGCGGATATAGTTCTCGACCTAGTGGTATTAGGTCCTGCTCGTTACCTCCTGTTCCATGCAATAAAAGCAAAGTGACCTGGTCTGGTCTAGTGGATGCTGGGATGAATTTATGGATGAACCCTAGTTCTGATGACAATGATCTTTTTTCTGCATCTTTTGTCATTTGTTACACTCTACTTTGTATATTCTTTCTTTTCAGCTCTAGTTGACGATAAAGACGGAAGGTCAACCTTAGGTAATATCTTTTCTAGACTTTTGCGATCCGGCTCAAGCCAAGGGGGAAGCACGAGATGTGTACCAAGCTCCTCCACCTTTTCGTCTATCGTAAAGCCCGGAGGATTTGTAGCAATTTCAAAAAGAATTCCGCCAAGTTCTTGGAAATATACAGAATGAAAGTAAAATCGGTCTATTACTGGAGTTGCATTTAATCCAGCTCTGACTATAATTTGGCGCAAGACCTGCTGTTGCTCATCTGATGGAGTACGATACGCAACGTGATGCACTGATCCTATACCTATAACTGCTTGTTGAGTATACGGCAAACAAAGTACATCAACAATGTTGGCTCCACCCATGTCTTCTTCCAGAGTAGACTCTTTGCTAGGGATTTCATAGCGGAAGCGACTTCCATCTTGCAGTGTTGAAACTAATCCTAATTCATTAATTAAAACGGAAGCAGTACGTTCGTATCCACCCTCTGATAAAGTTACGGAATAAAACCCTCTTATGGCATGTTCAGTGGAGATAGGACCACCTTTCCATACATTGAGGTCCCTTTTTTTAGAGGAATTATGAGCTGCAAGCTCAAGGTTTAGCCCCTCGGGATCATTAAATGCTATTACTTGTTCGTTTTCAAACCGCCTGTACGGCCCGCGATACTCTATTTTTTTCTGCTTAAATCTATCTATCCAGTATCCTATGGAATTCTCAGGGATGAGAAAAGACAGCGCAGCTACTTCGCTTCTTCCTCTCTGACCTTTAGGGATATTTGGCCAATTAAAAAAAGTAAGAATAGTGCCTGGATGTCCCATCTCATCGCCATAATAAAGATGATATGAAGTAGGATCGTCTTGATTCACCGTTAGCTTTACAAATCGGAGTCCCAAAATATTAACATAAAATTCTATATTTCTTTGGGGATCACCTGTTATTGCCGTAACATGGTGAATGCCAAAAACACCTTTGTTCACTGGACTATCTCTACTCTTTTCTCTGACTGTTGTCTTCACATACAATAATGATTCATTCTAATACTTCTATGTTATTCCAGCACTTTTTCCTGGTTTTATGTGAATATTTAAGGGTGTTCCTCGATCGAATTGATTAGATGTCGCCGCTACACGCTTAAACAGCATCCGATCAAGGTCTTAGCAATTTAGTTAATAATGGAAAGGGTAGGTAAAATATATAGAGCTTCGTGAAATTACCGGCTGATAAAGCAATCACGAAACCTGACTATGACAAGCAAGCACCAAGTAAGAGAATACTGTTTGTCGGGGATATTCACGTCAACCAATTTTGCTAGATTTTTTCTGAATATTGGATGGGCTTACTTATATACGAGACATTAGGATTGTCGTCATGAGAGCGAAGAATATAAAATCTCTAGGTTTGTTGTGTCTGAGCATAACTCTTCCTCTGGTTTATCTCTCCCACCAATTCCGGCTTTGCCAGCCTACAGAATAAGACATTAATGCAACCTCAAGGAGTACAGGGTATGGCAGCAACAAACGCTACGAATATCGTTTTAGTCCATGGTATATGGGCTGATGGATCTTCATGGAATAAAGTAATTCCTATTTTGGAGAACGCAGGCCACAGGGTTATTGCAGTGCAACTTCCTCTACATTCTCTGGCAGATGATGTCGCTACTGTAAAGCGTGCAATCGACCTAGTTGGGGGACCAACAATACTCGTAGGACACTCATACGGTGGATTTGTAACCACGAATGCCGGTTATAATAATCAAAATGTAACAGGGCTTGTCTACGTTTCAGCCTTTGCTCCTGATGAGGGTGAATCTACCGGGAATTTCGTCGATGTTTCAAAACTACCTCCAGGATTCTTGGTTTTCGATAGCGGAGGATTTGCGTACATAAACCCAGAGATGTTCCACCAAGCGTTTGTTCAGGATGCAAATGCGACTGAAGCTGAAACCTTGGCAGTTGTGCAAAAGCCAGGTCATCAATCAACATTGACTGAACCATCTGGCCCTCCCGCTTGGAAGCAGCTTCCCACATGGTTTGAGGTGTCTGAGAGCGACCACATTATCCCTCCTGATGCACAACGTCAATTCGCACAGCGAATGAATGCTACTACTATCTCACTTAATTCTAGCCATGCGTCACTTGTAACACACCCAGATGAGATCGCCGAATTAATCCTAAATGCAACAAAAGGGGTGACAAAGTAGTATAACCTCAAGCACAATTGTTACCAAGGACGGGACTGAAATCTACTATAAGGATTGGGGTAAAGGTCCTGTCGTAACCTTTTCGCACGGTTGGCCTCTGAGTTCCGACGCTTGGGACGGCCAAATGCTATTCCTTGTGCAAAATGGCTTTCGCGTAGTTGCTCACGACCGTCGCGGTCATGGCCGGTCAAGCCAGGCCTCTTCGGGGAACGACATGGATGGCTATGCCGACGATCTTGCAGCCGTGATTGAAGCGCTTGATCTCAACGATGCCACGCTTGTGGGGCACTCCACTGGGGGAGGTGAAGTCGCCCGATATATCGCTCGCCATGGAACGAAGCGAGTTGCCAAGGCTGTCCTGATAGCCGCTGTGCCCCCGATCATGGTTAAGACCGCCACCAATCCGGAGGGTCTGCCGATAGAAGTGTTTGATGACATGCGTTCGGGTCTTGTCAAGGATCGCTCGCAATTCTACAAGGATCTAGCCATATCATTCTACGGTGCCAACAGGGAAGGTGCCAAGGTCTCCCAGGGCATATTGGATCAGTTCTGGCTTTGGAGCATGCAGGCCGGCCTCAAGAATGCGTATGAAAGCATCAAGGCCTTCTCTGAGACCGATTTCACCGAAGACCTCAAAAAGTTCGATGTCCCAACCTTGGTTATGCACGGTGAGGACGACCAGATCGTTCCCGTCAAAGACGCAGCTAAGAAATCAGCCAAGCTCATCAAAGGCGCGAAGGAAATCTACTATCCGGGTGCACCACATGGCCTCACAGCCACACTTCAGGATCAGGTCAACGCTGACCTGCTGGCCTTTCTGAGATCCTAGGCTTTGCAGTGGAACCTCATCAGGGTCTAATTGGTGAAGACCTGGCTGCAGATCCATGTTGCACCCTAGTGGAATGTGGCTCAACAGCTATAATAAAACCTAAACCTTCTGGTTCGAATCACGGCCGCTGCAACCGTATCTAGGCGGGTTTCCTACTATCCCAACCATTATCCCGCCTAGTTTTACTTTTCACGTTATCTAGAAATCACAAAATTAGAGCAAGTCATGGACCGCTCCAGTCAAATGGAATATGCTTGCTTGACCTACCATTCCATTCCCATTTAAAACCCATTGCGTCTACTTCATCGGTTATGGCCTTACCCCATGTTGCAACAGTCCCAGGCCCAGTTTCGCTTCCAGGTGGATTAATAGTCTGTACCCGTTTGCCTTGCGGTGTCGTGGGGCCAGTTAATGCTTCAACTTTTGCAACTACCTTACCAGGAATTTCAGCACTCCAGTGAGACAGGTCTTCTGAGATTTCAAACTTAATTGGAGCGTATTCAATCCCCCTTACAACTTGAAGTTTTGCAAATTCAGCCATAAAACCACCCGCTTTACCACTGAAAATCATTTGCAATGCTTCTCTTTGTTGGGAGTTGGCTTTTTCATCAAAAAATAGACCAACACTTGCTTTCACCTTGCCAGACCAAATATTACCCTTGAAGTAACTTAAT
>Ga0111539_10000633_pt1 | contig 45453 bp, 52 predicted proteins | sample RhiMethybrSRZTD1_FD_79667 | JGI IMG/M metagenome (GOLD analysis project Ga0111539, IMG submission 79667) | Populus rhizosphere microbial communities from Tennessee, USA - Rhizosphere MetaG P. TD hybrid SRZTD1 (version 2) (version 2) | ecosystem: Host-associated > Plants > Roots > Rhizosphere >... | reverse complement strand
GCGCAGCGAGGGCTCAAGATTTTCATCGGCAAGGGCGGCTGCACGTCCTGCCATGCGGGTCCCAATTTCACCAGCGGTGAGTTCTTCAAGACCGGCCTGTCGCGATTCGAGCCGCTCGGCAAGCCCGATCCCGGACGCCCCGCGGGAATCCTGCAGCTGCGGGAAAGCCGCTTCAACTTGCTGGGCCCGTACAACGACGACCCGACCGGCGCCAGCGCCGTGCACACTCGCCTGGCGGCCAGCGGGAGCGGGAGTGTGGGCGCGTTCAAGGTGCCGTCACTGCGTAACCTGATACTGACCGCGCCATACGGTCGCGACGGGGGCGTCGAGACCATCGCCGAGGTCGTGCGGCATTACTCCAGACTCGATCCGGTCCGGCTTCATGCCGGGGCCGGGCCAGGCCCTCTGAATCTCACCACACGCGAGCAGACCGACCTGGTCGTCTTCCTTGAATCTCTCAGCACCTTCTCCAATCCGTGGCGCCCCGACGACAGCGGGCGATGCGATTGACCGGACGTCCCCAGAAGGAGAAACACCATGACCAGAGTTGAGTTCGAGGCCGAGCTTCGTCGGGACGGTTATGAGGTCCGTGAGGGCGAGTTCAAGCCCAACGTGCACCGTGAGGCGCACGCCCACGAGTTCGACGCGCGCGTGTTCGTGCTGGAAGGATCCATCACACTCGTCTTCGGTAACGATCGGGTCACGTATCGACCGGGCGATTCCTGCACCATCGCCGCCGGAACCATGCACGAAGAACACACCGAGGCCGACGGCATGCGCTACGTCTCCGGTCGGCGTTCCGTGCCTCGCCAGGCGGCCCAAGCCTCCTAACGCGACCGGCCTCCCTTTCGACGACGGCCGCCGGCGCCGCTCCTGCGCCGCGCGCGTGCCCGGCGAGCGGTGGTACCGGTCGCCGTGTCCGTGCCGGCCAGGCGCCGCGGGTTCGTTTCTCGCGGATCGAGTGTGCGCAGTGCCGCCTCCACCCGCGAGGTCCCGCCTCGCCCGCGCACCACGAGCGTGCAGCGGTGCTCGCCCGGCTCGGGCGCCACGACCCAGACGTCGATGCCGTGGGCGACTGGACGGCCATCGACCAGCCACTGACAGGCGGCGGGATCGGCCGGAACGCCGTCGTCCTCGGTGACGGCACCCCACAAGCGGAGCGGTGCGCCGGCGAAGAACGGGCGCCCGGCCTCGGGGCTCAGGATGCTCACGATCGGCGGCCGACGTGAAACCACGACCGGCCGCGACACGCGGCTGGTGCTGTGGAAGCCATCGTGCGCGAGAAGCCGGAAGACGAGGCGACCGCTCGGAAGCGTCTCGGCGCGGAAGCGGTGTTCCATTTCCGTGAGGCCGACGGCCAGGCCGTTCCACGAGCGGCCGCGGTCCTTCGAGAACTGCAGCGAGAACTCGAGCGTCCCGTGGCCTCGGGCCTGCCACGTCGCCCGTCCCTCGCCGCGGTCGACGGTCACCGCGAAGCTCCGGACGACAGGCGGCCGCTCGGGGGCATCGCGCGTCCAGACGGCCTCGCCCGGTCCGCCGTCCTCGGCACGCTTGACGATGCGGAGACCGGCGCCGGGCGCCACGTCCGGCACCATCGCCTCGAAGACGAACGGACCGGCGGCCGGATCGCTCGTGCCGCATCCGCACCCGCTGCCGTGCGCGGGCAGACGCACCACCGGCGCGGTGGCGAGCACCTCTCCCTGGGCGCCGAGCAGCTGCGCGACATACGGCGTCGGTCCCGCACCCCGCGTGGTGGCGAGCGCCTGCAGTCGCGTGACGCTCTTCACCTCGAGCGTGCGGGCGTCGTCGACCGTCCCGAGGATGGCAATGACCGGCTCGGCCTTCATGCGGAGATCTCCCGGGCGGCCATCCCAGCGGGGCGGATCGGGGATGTACTCCCATGGCCACAGGTACGGATCGACGAGGTCCGGCGGCTCCCAGTGCTGCACACCGACGCGCCGTGGATTGAACGCATCGTTGTAGGCAAGCTTCGCGTGGTGATAGAGGGAGATCCACACCGGTCCGCAGTAGGACATGTAGTCCTTCTCGGTCGGCGGATGGATGGTGCCGTTCGTGATGTCGAGACCGTACTCGCCGAGCGAGGCGGTCGGGCTGTTGGTCGGATCGTACGGCTCGTAGGCGGGATAGCTCGCGTCGATGGTCGGATTCGCCACGAACGTGAGCGAGGAATCGCCCCTCGTCACGAGGAGGAAGCGCGGCAACCCGCACGGCGCGTGCCTGAGCTCGGCGCCGTGCCCGATCTCGTGGGCCATCGCCACCTGGTCCGTGTCCCGGCCGGCGCTGACACCGTACAGCTCGCAGCCGGTGACGGGGCCCACCGGCATGTTCGCCGGCAAGAGCCCGTAGTAGATGACGTCGCTCCGGTTGCCGTCGTTGTTCTTGATGAGCGACAAGACGTACGTGAACGCGATCCATCCCTGTGAGCAGCCGCCCGAGGTGGTGGCGGGGCCCGTGAGGGGGGCGAACCAGTTCATCTGCCCCGCGCTCGAGAACACACCGGTGGCTTCGATCGGATTCGTCTTGAGCGTCCACGCCGCCGTCGCCTGGAGATTGGCCAGCCCCGGCGCGGGCAGGTCTACCGTGGGCGGATTGGTGGCGTTGATCGTGGGATCGGGGCCGTTGTAATGCACGAACACGCCGCGCAGGCTGAGCGTCTGCAGTAGCGTCGCGTCGACCGTCTGCTGCCAGGTGTCGATCGGCGTCCGCGTGGCATCGCCGGCGGACCAGATGCGGGCGGTGAACCGCACCATGCCTTCCATGAGCGCGGCGCCGACGGCGAAGTTGATCGATGATCCGATCGTGCCGCGCTCGGTCGTGTAGACGGGGTCGCGCTGCGATGTCACCGCGCCGGGTGCAAGGGGCAGCAGCGTCGCCACGGGGGTCCATTCGCCGAGGAACGGTCCGGTCCGGTGCTCGACGATCAAGTCACCGGTCAGGACCTGGTCGGCCCCGAAGAGCCCGCTGCGGACGTAGACGCGCACCCACGACGGCTTGCGCGCGATCAGGCGGACGGAGTTGTCGGGACCGCGATCGTCTCCGTTGGTCAGATGACGCTCGGCCCCGAAGTACTGGATGCCCTGCGTGACCTCCACGCCGGAGACGTAGGGTCGGATCAGCCATCGATCGACCTCGATCTCGGCGCCGATCCGACGGGCGGCCGCGGTGAACTCAAGCAAGGTTCGCAGGCTCACCGAGCCCGCCTCGAGATGGAAACGGTCCATCGCTCCTCCAGTCGACAGTGGCGACCACCAGGAAAGCCGAGGCACCGCGTAGTCACCGACCACATAGCGCCGCGTTCGATCGCGTGTCAAGGCGCGCGGTCGTCACGTCGGCGCGCTCGTGATGATCAGTTCTGCTGAACGGCGCTTCACCGACTGACAAGTCCCGCCAGTACTCGGGCCAGGCTGTCACACGTCATTTCGCGCCGGCCAGACGACGCACGCTCCATCAAGGGTTTACGCGACTGGCACTGACTGTGCTCTCCAGCAGGGCCACAGGGCGCTCAATAGAACGAGGAGGATTGGCATGCTGAAATCGACGATGCGTGTGCTCACGGTGATCGCGTTGCTCGTCGGGTTCACGGCCTGCGCGAAATACCCGGTGGTCACGAACAGTGCGTCCGTGCCCGCGCCCACCGCGGCGACGCACACTCCCGCGCGATAGGCCTTTCCACGACGGGTCTCCCGTTGGCGGCGACCACCGGATGACGAATCCGGTGGTCGCTGCTCACGGGCGAATCCGGGAACTCCCGGCCAGCAAGTAGCGACCGCCCGCATCTCGCCTGGGGTACGATCGCATCCGTGAGCAGAGCCGTGTTTGTTCTCGGAACGCTGCTGTTCGTCGCCGCGGGAGCGGGAGGCATCTACCTGGTGGACCAGATGGTGCTGGCGCCGGGACGAGTGCTTCAGCGGCAGCTCGCGGAACGCGAGGCCCAGGTCCGCGCTCTCACGGAACGGAACCAGGCTCTGGAGGCGGCCGTCCGGCTCCTGAGACATACCGAGCGGCGGGCTCGACTCGTGGTGCTGGATCAGGGGCCGGGGCCCGATGGACATCCTCGGACGCGCGTGCGCTTTACCGAGCTCGACGCCCAGGGGGGCTCCGTCGGCGAGTCCCGCGAGCTGGTGCTGGACGGCGACGAGGTTTACATCGACGCGCTCGTCATCAAGTTTGAGGACACGTTCGTGACGGCCGGCGATGCGCTCAAGGGCAAGGCCCTGCTGCTCTTCCGGCGGATCTTCACCGACCGCGGGCGGCCCGCGGACGGCGTGGTGCTCGATCGGGAAGGGCAGATACCGCAGAGCTACGCGGCCGAGCGGGCGCCCACGGCGTTCGAACGCGAGCTCTGGGCTCGATTCTGGGAGCTCGCGAACAATCCTGAGGAGGCGCAGAAGCGCGGAGTCCGCGCCCTGCACGGCGAGGCCGTCTCGACCCGTCTCAGGAAAGACCGCGTCTACACCATCGCGCTTCGATCGACCGGCGAGCTGACGATCCAGCCGACGCAGTAGGTCATTCAGTGTGTGCCCGTCAGCACCTGGGTGGCCACGCCGGCTGGCTCCTCATGGGTGTATTTCACGGCAACGCCGTCGGAGATCGACAGCCAGGTCTCCTCGACGACGTGCCCGTGCGCCCCGTCGGAGATCTTCTGGTAGTGCACCGTCCGGAATGTCCCCGCCGGTACCGTCACCGACTCGCGCACCGAGATCACCCGGCCGCTGCCAGCGTCCGTGGTCATCTCCGACGATCCGCCCTGCGATCCCATCGTGGACACCGCCACCGACGGGATCGACCACGTGCGGCCGCCGCAAACGCGGGACGCTGGATCGCCGATCCTGGCCGGCTGGAACGTGACGGTGTTCTGGAACGCGCCGCGTTCGTTCGTCCCACTCGACACCATCTTTTCGACGACGACTTGGTCGTCCTCCACGCGGACGGTGCTGTCGTTGACCCTCTCGACCGTACCGGTCGCGCCGCTGTGTGTCAGCCGCAACCGCAGCGAGGTGTCCGAGACGGCGAGGTACTCGGTCGTAGAGGTCGACACCGTCCCGGCTGGGTCCGTGAAGTGAAACGCGTACTTCACGCCGAGCTTCGGGCGGCCGACCGTGACGCAGTCGCCGGATGCGGCCTGACGACCGCCGTCCCCTCGGGCGGGAGGATCGGGGCCCAGCACGCCGAGCACAACGAGGAGAACGGCGCCCGCGAGCCGTCGATGCCGGAAGAGCGCGCTGGATCCGGAGCTCATTGGGTGCGCGATTGTAGCGTGGTATCGTCGGGGGCGCCTTCCAGCAGGCTGTGTGGTTGACGCGCGCTGGCGTCCGGCCTCCTGGCATCTGGCGTTCTTCCCGACCCTCGACGCTCTGGGAGGAGATTTCACCGTGCCAGACAAAGCCATCGTCGAACCAGCGGTCGACCAATCCAAGCGCCGCTTCATGAAACAGAGCCTCGGCTTGATCGCCGCGACCGGCCTCGGCGCCGGCGGGGCGAAAGAGGCTGGAGCGGCGCCGCCGGAAGTCCCGCCGTCGATGAAAGGCCCCGGCGACGGGATGAGTCAGTACGGCAGTCCCGCCAAGTACGAACGCAAGGTGACACGCGTACTCATCCGCTCGCAGCCCGGCACCACGGGCAGCGGCGCTTCGCGCACGCCGCTGGAGTCGCTGGACGGCATGATCACACCCAGCGGGCTGCACTTCGAGCGACACCACAGCGGCGTGCCCGACATCGACCCGGACCAGCATCGGCTCCTCGTCCACGGCATGGTGAAGCGTCCGCTGATCTTCACTATGGACGCGCTCCTACGCTATCCGATGATCTCCCGGATCCACTTTCTCGAGTGTTCCGGCAACAGCCAGACGCTCTACCAGCCGGCGCCGCCGAATCTCACCGCCGGAGAGACGCACGGGCTCGTGTCGTGCAGCGAGTGGACCGGCGTGCCGCTGCGCGTGCTGCTCGAGGAAGCCGGCGTCGACGGAAGCGCCCAGTGGATGCTCGCCGAGGGCGGGGACTCCGCGGCGATGAGCCGCAGCATCCCGATGGCCAAGGCCATGGACGACGCGATCCTCGCCCTATTCCAGAATGGCGAGCGGCTGCGGCCGGAGAACGGCTATCCCGTCCGCCTGTTCCTGCCAGGGTGGGAAGGCAACATGAGCGTGAAGTGGCTGCGGCGCCTCAAGATCGTTTCCGCGCCGATCATGACCAAGGACGAGACGTCGCGCTACACCGACCTCCAGGCCGACGGCAAGTCGTTGATGTTCACGTATCCGATGGGGGTCAAGTCCGTCATCACGCTGCCCTCCCACGGAATGACACTGCGGGGCGCAGGGCTCTATCAGGTCTCCGGCATCGCGTGGTCGGGAAACGGCGCGATCAGAAAGGTCGAGGTGTCGTCGGACGGCGGCCGGACGTGGACCGATGCGCCGCTCGTGGCGCCCGTGCTGCCACGAGCCCTCACGCGGTTCCGGCTGCCGTGGAAGTGGGACGGCACCGCGACCGTGCTCAAATCGCGCGCGACCGACGAGACCGGGGCCGTGCAGCCCGAGCGCCAGCCGTTCATTGCCGAGCACGGGAACAACGCCATCTTCCACTTCCACGCCATCCAGGCCTGGGGCGTGGCGGCGAACGGCGAGGTGAAGCATGTCTACGCGTGATCTCTGGTTGGCGCTCGCGCTCGTCGTCGGTGGCTGTGCGAGCACGGCTATGACCCCAAGGGCAACGGAGGGCCCGAACCTCGGGAGCGAGGCGACGCCTGCGCAGATCGCGGGTTGGGACATCAGCGTGGGACCCGACGGCGTCGGATTGCCGCCGGGCAAGGGCACCTCGGCGACCGGCGCGATCGTCTATGAGCAGAAGTGCCAGGCCTGCCACGGTGCGAAGGGTGGGGGGCAGCCGAACGATCGCCTGGTGGGTGGCCACGGAACCCTCGCCAGCAAGGCGCCCGTCCGCACGATCGGCAGCTACTGGCCGTACGCGACGACCGTCTTCGACTACGTGCGCCGCTCGATGCCGTACATCCAACCCCAGTCGCTCACCGACAACGACGTGTATGCGGTCACCGCGTACCTGCTCCACCTCAACGGGATCATCAGTGAGACCGACGAGATGAACGCACAGACCCTGCCGAAGGTGAAGATGCCCAACCAGCCGAACTTCATCATCGTGTACCCGTCGCGGGGGAAATAGCGATTGCGACGCCGAGCCGTGGTGAATCCCGAGCGCCGAGTTTGGTGACCGCGCCATAATGGCCGGCCAGAGGCCCTGACAGCGGGGGCGATCGCGCCCCCGCCGCCAGCCTCGAGGAGGCCCGGCATGAGACTCGGCAGACTCGCGTGCTTTGTCGCGCTTGTCCTTCAGGTGACGGTGGCCTCGGCCATCGCGCAGACGTTCGTGTTCGGTGCCCAGGGTGAGCCGGTGCAGCTCGATCCCGCCGTCATCACCGACGGCATCTCGGGGCGCATCACACGCCAGATCTACGACGGCCTGGTGAAGTACAAGGGCGCGACCACCGAAGTGGAGCCGTCGTTGGCTCAGTCATGGGAAGTCTCGCCCGACGGCAAAGTGTGGACGTTCACGCTGCGCCGCAACGTGAAGTTTCATGACGGCACCCCCTTCGACGCCAAGGCGGTGGTGTGGAACTTCGAGCGCTGGTGGAAGACCAGCCATCCGCAGCACGACAACCAGGTGAAGGCCGGACAGACCTTCGAGTACTGGGAAGGGCAGTTCGGCGGCTTCGACGACAAGTCGATCGTGACCAAGGTCGAGGCGACGGGCTCGCACACGCTGCGGGTCACGCTCAAGGATCCGCAGGCGCCGTTCCTGGCCAACCTGGCCATGTTCGTCTTCGACATCGCGAGCCCCGCTGCTGTCGAGAAGTGGGGCACCGAGTTCGGCAAGCATCCGGTGGGCACCGGGGCCTACAAGTTCGTCGAGTGGAAGCCCAACCAGGAAGTGGTGCTGGAGGCGAATCCCGATTACTGGGGCGTGAAGCCCAAGGTCAAGCGCGTGGTCGTGCGCAACATCAAGGACAACTCGCAGCGGCTGGGTGCGCTCAAGGCCGGTGAGATCCATGGGATGGAAGGTCTCAATCCCGACGACGTCGCGGTAGTGAGGCGCGATCCGAATCTTCAAGTGTTGCTCCGCCCGACCAACACCACCGGCTACATCGCCTTCAACTACAAGGTGAAGGAGTTTCAGGACAAGCGCGTACGCCAGGCCTTTGCGTACGCCATCAACCGCGGCGCCATCGTCGATGCGCTGTACGGCGGCACCGGCATGGCCGCCACGCAGTTCCAGCCGCCGCCGCTCTGGGGCTACAACAAAGACGTGAAGGGTTACGAGTACAGCCCGGCGAAGGCGCAGGACCTTCTGAAGGAGGCTGGGCTCAGCGGCGGCTTGTCCACGATCACCTGGGACGACGGCAAGAAGGAGCCGCTGGTGTTCTGGTACATGTCGCGCTCGCGGCCGTACTTCCCGAGCCCCAAGGAGATTGGCGAGGCCATGGCCGTCGACCTGGCCAAGGTCGGCATCAAGGCGCAGCTGCAGACCGCGGAGTGGGCGGTATACCTGGACAAGCGCAAGAACGGGCAGATGCCGCTCTACATGCTCGGCTGGACGGGTGACAACGGTGATCCGGATAACTTCCTCTGTTACTTCTTCTGCTCGCCGGGGGTGTCGCGCGAAGGCTTCTACGCCAATCAGCCGCTGGCCGACGTGCTGCTACGGGCCCAGAAGCTCACGAACCAGGCGGAGCGCGCGAAGCTCTACCGCCAGGCCGAGCAGATCCTGCACGACGACGCCGGGCGGCTGTTCATCGCCAACAATCAGCCGCCGCTGGCCTTCGCCAAGAAAGTGAAGGGCTACGTCACGCACCCGACCGGCTCGGAGTACTTCAACACCGTCGAGCTGCAGTAGTCGCGTCCGGTATCCGGTGGTGAGGAGGGCGCGGTGACGGGATACGCGATCAGGCGCGGCCTGACCGTGATCCCCGTGCTCGTCGGCGTGTCCCTCCTCGTCTTCAGCTTCGTCCATCTGATTCCCGGCGACCCGGCGCTCACCATGCTCGGCGAGCGGGCCACGCCCGAGAAGGTCACCGAGGTCCGCGCGCGGCTCGGCCTCGATCGTCCGCTGTGGGAGCAGTACCTCCTGTACGTGCGCAAGGTCGTGCACGGCGACCTCGGGGTGTCCATCGTGCGCGGCGATCCCGTCGCGACCGATCTGTGGCGACGCTTTCCCGCCACCGTCGAGCTGGCCGGGGCGGCCATGATCCTGGCGACCGTCATCGGGGTGCCGCTCGGCGTGGTGTGCGCGGTGCGGCGCAACTCGCTGATCGACAGCCTGGCCCGGGTGGGCGCCCTCACCGGCGTGTCCATGCCGATCTTCTGGCTGGGCCTGGTGCTGGCGTGGATCTTCGGCGTGCAGCTCGGACTGTTGCCCACGGGGTTCCGCCTGGACAGCGAGTCGACGTTCAAGCCGGTCACGAACTTCGTGATCCTGGACGCCCTGGTGCAACGCCAGTGGGCCGTGCTGGGCGATGCGCTTCGCCACCTGATCCTGCCGGCGGTGGCGCTGGCCACGATTCCGCTCGCCGTCATCACGCGGATGACCCGGGCGAGCCTGCTGGAGGAGCTGACGCGCGACTACATCCGGACCGCGCGCGCCAAGGGCCTCTCGCAGCTGGCCGTGATCGTCCGCCACGGCCTGGGCAATGCGCTCCTGCCTGTGCTCACCGTGATCGGACTGCAGACCGGCCGGCTGCTGGCCGGCGCCATCCTCACCGAGACGATCTTCTCGTGGCCGGGCATCGGGTTGTGGGTCTACGAGTCGATCGAATCGCGCGACTACGCGATCGTGCAGGGCGCCACGCTGTTCATCGCGGTGATCGTCGTCGTGGTGAACCTGGCCACCGATCTGCTCTACGCCGTCGCCGATCCCCGCATCAAGTACTCATGACCGCGTCTGCCCGGCCGCGTGTCCCAGGCATCCGCTGATGGCCACAGTCGAGGTCGTGAGAGCGCCGGTCATGGGATCGCGGAGCGCCGACCCGGTCGCCGCGGCGTGGCGCCGGCTCGTCGCCAGCCCCGTCGCACGGGCCGGGCTCGGGATCGTTACCGCGTTCCTGCTGATGGCGGTCGTGACGCCGCTCGTTCACGACTACGACGCCAAGACCGACTCGAACCTGGCCCTCAGGCTCAAGCGGCCCACGCTGGCCCATCCGTTCGGCACGGACACCCTCGGGCGCGATCTCCTCGTCCGCGTGCTGCACGCCACGCGCGTGACGCTGGGACTGGCGGTGAGCGCGGTGGCGGTGGCGGCGCTGGTGGGATCGCTGATCGGCCTGATCGCCGGGTATCTCGGAGCACGGACGGACGTCGTGCTGATGTTCTGCATGGACATCCTGCTGGCCTTTCCCGGCACCCTGCTCGCCATCGCCATCGTGGCCATGATGGGCCCCGGACTGCGCAACTCGCTGTTCGCCATCAGCCTGGTATCGATTCCGTCCTACGCGCGGCTGAGCCGGGCGGCCGTGCTCTCGGTGCGCGAGCAGGAGTTCGTGACGGCCGCGCGCGGGATCGGCGGCAGCGGACTGCGAGTCCTGCTCGGCCACATCCTGCCCAACAGCCTGCCGCCCCTCATCGTGCAGACGACGCTGGCGATCGCCTTCGCGATCCTCGAAGCGGCGGCGCTCGGGTTCCTCGGGCTGGGTGCCCAGCCGCCGACGCCGGAGTGGGGAGCGATGCTGGCCGACTCCTACAAGTACTTCACGAGCGGCGCGTGGTGGGCGTTCCTGTTCCCGGGCGCGGCCATCATGCTGTCCGTGCTGGGGTTCAACCTGCTCGGCGACGGGCTGCGCGATGCGCTCGATCCGCGCCTCGGCGGGAGTTGACTGCGGGTGCGCGTCCTTCTCGGATTTTCCCTGATCGTGACGCTCACTGGCGCGGCGACGGCGCTCGCCCAGACCGGGCCTCCATGTCCTCGCGGCAGCGGGCTCCTCACCCCCGCGAAACTCGGTGGTGACATTCGAGATGGCCAGGGTGTCGGTGCGGCGAATCTCGGGAGCACCCCGGGCGACATCGAGCGGGTGTGGGGCGCGCCGGAGAACTGCCTGCCGCAGCGGCAGGGCTATTCGTACAACTACTTCCTCACCGGCGACGGTGGTCAAACGGGCTGGCTGGTGGTCGTGGTCTTCATGGATGGTAAGGCCACGGACATGGTCGTGAGCGCGGTCCCGCACGCCCGAGGGCCGGGCCCGACGACACAGACGCTCGCAGAGTCGCCATCTTTGCCACCGCGGACGAGATGCGCCGCAAAGACGGCACGCCGGGAGCGACGGTCGAGCGCAGCGCGGTGTACGCCTCCGATGGCATCGCGTTCCTTCTGTCCCGGGGTCAGGTGGGCGGGATCTTCGTCTTCCGCCCGGGAACCATGCCGTCGGGACTCCGTCCATAGTCCAGTCCGCCGCGCCGCGAACGACCGACTGGACAAACGGCGACGGGTCGAGACATGCTACGCGGCGGCGGTGTCAGGAGGCCTGGGCTCATGAGTCTGCACGCGAGGATTCTCGCCGGCCTGGCGATCGCGGCAATCGTGCTCGGAGCGCGGGGCGCTGCCGACGCGCAGACATCGGCCTACCGGACGTTTCAGCCGCCGGGGACGGGACCACACCCGGCGGTCGTGTTCGCGTCAGGATGCAGCGGCTTCGCTCCGTCAATGGCTCCGAAGTCGTACGAGCGCGCCGCCGAACAGCTGCGTGGCCAGGGGTTTCTGGTCCTCTTCGCCGACTACCTCGGCCGACGTGGCTTGAACAGCTGCGCGAGTGGCCGGATCAGTCCCAGTGATGCCGGCAAGGACGTGGTCGCAGCCGCCACGTGGCTCAAGTCTCAGCCCTTCGTGGATCCGGCCCGCATCAGTGCGATTGGCTGGTCATACGGAGGCCGGGCCATCCTCGTGGCATTGGCCGAGCACCGCCAGGAGCAGCTCAGCTTCTCCCGAGCCGTCGTCTACTATCCTCCCTGTGAGCGAATGCAGCCCTGGAAGAACACCACACCAATTCTGATGCTGCTCGCCGGCGCCGATGATGTGGCCCCCGGCGACACCTGCGAAGAAGTCGCCAAGCACAGCGGCGCGCCAAACACCGTGAGGATCGTCCTATATTCGGGAGCGCAGCATGCCTTCGACGTCGCTGAGCTACCCGCCAGGATGACCGATCGCTTCGGCACGATGGGCTACGATCCCAAGGCCGCCGCCGCAGCTCAGCAAGAGGTAGAGCGATTCCTCAAGGCCGGCGGGGACTGAGCCATGCCGACCGCGCTCGTCGTCGTCGACGTCCAGCAGGGGATGTTCACGTGCGACCCGCCGCCCTACCGCGCCGCCGAGGTCCTCCAGCGCATCGCGACGCTGGTCGAGCGTGGGCGGGCCGCCGGCGTGCCGGTCTTCCACGTTCGACACGATGGCGGCCCCGGACACATCCTGGCCAAAGGATCAGCCGGCTGGCCGCACCATCCAGCGGTCGCGCCCAGAACCGGGGAGCCCATCATCGACAAGCGGCACAGCAGCGCGTTTCACGACACCGATTTTCACGCTCGGCTGACCGAGCGCGGCATCGATCGGCTCGTCATCGCCGGCCTGCAGACGGAGATGTGCGTGGACTCCGCCTGCCGCGCCGCCGTGGCGCTGGGCTACCGGGTGGTCCTGGCCTCGGACGGCCACACCACGTGGGACACTCCAGCGCTCCCGGCCGAGCGCATCATTGCCCACCACAACCGCACACTCGGTCGGGGATTCGCGGAGCTCTCGACGGTCATGGACGTGCGGTTCTAGGCGAAGGCGCGCCTATCACGATCGAGCTCGTCAGTCGTTAAATCCCTCGTGCGCGATTTCCAGGGTCTCGATGGCCACCTCGCTCTTGGTTCTGCGAGCGCTCGGCGACGTCGCCCCGGTGAGCGCGCCGCCCTTGATCTCGCGGGCCTGAGCCCGGACGAACTCGAGATCCGTCTGGTTGTGTTGGTATGCCGCAGTCTGCCGGCCGGCGGCCGCGACGGTGGCGCCGCCCTTGGTCGCCCGCGCCCGATTGCTCCGTGCCGGTAGATCGCCGACGCTCATATTCTTAGTTCCTCGGTTTCGAGGAGCCGTCGTCCCGATCTGTCGCCGCATTCTCGTGTTCGTCATGACCCTTACTCTGGCAATCCTCGGGCCATGTCCTGGATCCTGTAACTCGGCGATTTGACTCTCGAGGGCGGGCGCAGTCGGATCGGCCGATCGGGCATCTTGCCTGGCACCCAGGCGGCAGCATGGGACAAGTTAGTGAATGGGCAGACCCTCCGGGTCGGCATCCCCTGTGCACGACCGAGTCGTCGGGTCGACTGCGATGCGAGCGCGGGGTAGACGGCCCGAAACTTGAGACGGAGGATCGGCCATGAACAGCAAGAGGGAGCGCAAACATCGCGGCGACGTGTCGGACAAGTCTTCGAGGCGGGCCCCCCGGAAGCCCAAGGCCGTTCGCGATCTGGCGGCCGGCGAGGTGCGGGACAATCGGGTGGTCGGCGGCAGGACTGACGGCTCGTTCAAGTTCTTCTTCAACGTCGAGGCGCTGCCCTAGACGGGAGACGGGATGAACTATTCGTGGCTCTTGGCAGCGGTCGCGCTGCTCATCGGAGCTCTGATCACGGTGCAGACCGGCAGCAACGCCCGTCTGAAGGAGGCCTTCGGTGAGGCGTTGCCGGCCGTGATCGTTAGCTCATCGCTGGGGATCATCTTGCTGGCTGGGGTGGCCGTCGGCTCTCGCACTCCCTGGCCTTCCTGGCCCAGCCTCGCTGGTGCGCCGTGGTGGGGCTGGCTCGGTGGTGCGTTGGGCGCCATCTACGCAGTTGTCGCGGTGCTCCTCGCGCGAGAGTTCGGGGCGGCTCCGCTCACCGCTCTGGTCGTCACCGGCCAGCTCGTGTGCTCGGTTGTGCTCGACCACTTTGGTTGGGTGGGCTTCACCGAGCACGCGATGGGGGCGGGGCGCCTCGTCGGCTGCCTGCTGATGGTGGCCGGATTCTTCCTGATCGCGCGCTTCTGAGTCGCTCGCAGCCCACCCCCGATGAGCGTGGCTCCCTTCGTTGACCTCGAGGGAGTCACAGGCTACGCTCGCTCCGCTCTGCGACGCCGTGCTCCAGGCGACGGCGCGCCCAGGAGGTCACGGTGAGCATCGAGTTTCTGATCACGGCGCTGGTGGTCGTGGTATCTCCCGGTACCGGCGTTCTGTATACGCTGGCCGCCGGCCTCTCGCGCGGGCCCCGCGCCAGCGTCGTCGCGGCGTTCGGATGTACGCTGGGCATCGTCCCTCACATGGCCGCCACGATCATGGGGCTCGCGGCCCTCTTGCACACGAGCGCGCTCGCGTTCCAGACGCTCAAGTACCTGGGCGTGGCCTATCTGATCTACATGGCGTGGAACACGCTGCGCGAGCGCGGCGCGCTCTCCGTCGAGAAGGAGATCGGGTCGCGCACCGCCGCGCAGGTGATCACCGAGGCCGTCTTGATCAACATCCTCAATCCCAAGCTCTCGATCTTCTTCCTGGCGTTCTTGCCGCAGTTCGTGAGCGCCCATGAGCCGCATCCGCTCTCGCGGATGCTCGAGCTGAGCGCCGTGTTCATGCTCCTCACGTTCGTGGTCTTCGTCGGCTACGGGATCTTCGCGGCCTCGGTCAGGAGTCACGTGATCTCTCGTCCCCAGGTGCTGACGTGGATGCGTAGGACGTTTGCCGGTGCGTTTGCCGCGCTCGGCGTCAAGCTGGCCCTGGCCGATCGCTGAAACTCGGACCAAGCCGTCGCCGCTTGGGCCAAAGGAGGCGAGCATGGGAGCTCGGAGACCGAAGAGCGCGACGCTCAAGTCCAAGCGGCGCACCCCTAGGAAGAGGACGGTGTCGGATCTGACCGCTCGGCGAAGCGATGCCGAGACACTCCGCGGCGGCGGTCGAGGGGGATCAGCCTCGAGGATTCAGAACTAGCGTGAGGCCAGCTTTGTAAGCCTCGAGACCCTCGACCACCATCGGGTGTCCCCGCACAGTGGTCGATGGTCTCGCGTTGCGTTGTCGCTCAGTCGACGATGTCGCCCTGATTGCCTTCGATCGAGTTGACCCAGGCGCCGTTGTGGCCGCCGTGGTGGACCCAGCCCCACCACTGCAGGTCGTCCAGCCCAAAATTCATGAAGTAGAACGAGTGCCAGTCGTAGAGATCGATGGCGCCGACGAACGTTCCGATGTGGCCCCTGGACGGAAATGCGGGAGAGGCGAGCTCGTCGGCATTGAAGACCAGCAGATACCCGCCTTCGAAGGACCCGTCGATACCGCCAGGGATATGGTGAAGTCCCGCTGGGCTGTTAAGCTCCGTTGCGCTTAACGGGGCGCGGGTCGTGAAGGATCCCTGGTACCGCACGAGTGCGCAGAACCGTTCGGCCCCGACGGTGGGCGGCGGCTCCTGGACGCCAATTCGCCAGACCTGAATATGCTGGTTGAACTCGCGTACGGCCCAGTTCGTGCCCGGTTCGAGCGCGGCACCCGGGACCATCTGCTCATACGTGAACGCCAGGTCGCCCTCGACCTTCCGTGTGACGTTGATTTCCAGGTAGCGATAGCCCTGTTCGGTCGGGCAGCGAGCCGGGTTGACGTGGCTGCCCCAGTTGAGCGATGGCGCAGCCGCCGCGACGAGAGGCGAACCGATGAGCGTCAGCGCAGTCAGGGCGATCAATACGGCGGGTTGGAGCATGAATTCTCCCAGGGTGGGAACTCACCGGGCGACGGGCCCGAGATCGGCGTGCCGGCTGACGCCGTTGACCGAGCCGGCCCACCGATTGAAGCGTGGCGGGCAGCCGGCGACCTAGAAATCAGTTTCGAGACGCGCTTGACGACGGACTGCTTTTTGCAGATTCTCGCCGCGTAGGTTCCGCCCGAGCTGATCGTTAAGGAGGTCAGTCATGGTGATCCGCATTACCTGGGGCAAGCTTCGGTCCGGTGCGTGGGGCGATTTCGAGCGTACCTATCGTGAGAACGTCCTGACCAAGGGCAAGAGCCTCAAGGGGCTGCGGGGCCGCTGGCTGGCCCAGGACGCGGCAGACAAGGACACCGGATTCGCGGTGAGCCTGTGGGACAACCCCGCCGACATGCAGGCCTACGAGCAGAGCCCGCTCTACCGCGAGATCATGGCGCCGCTGCAGCCGTTCTTCGTAGGTGAATACAAGACGTATCGCTGCGACGTGAAATACACCGACGCGGACGCCAAGCGCGCCTAGTCTCAGGTGTGAGGACGGGGCGCGCCGCGCGCCCTGTCCTCACCAGTCTCGCCGGGAGTCGCCATCGCCAATCTCGCTGGCACCTGCCTTGCGCCTCCGTGGACTCACGAGCTTCATCGGGAGGGACCAATGGCAGCTGAACAACCGAGCTTCATGATGACCGGCATGTTCCGCGATCGGGACAGTGCTGAGCGCGCCTGGGATGCGCTGGCGAGTCGCGGCTACGGCCGGGACGACGTGAGCCTGCTGATGTCCGACGAGACGCGTAAGCGTCACTTCTCGAACGCTGATCCGCGACGGACCGAGCTCGGCACCCGGGCGGCCGAAGGTATGGGCGCCGGCGCCGTGGCGGGCGGCGGCCTCGGCGCGCTCCTGGCGGGGCTGGCGGCGTCGGGCATTGCGGTGCCTGGCCTCCCGATCATCGCCATGGGGACGCTGGCGGCCGCGCTGACCGGTGCGGCGACGGGCGGCACGGTCGGCGCTCTCATCGGGGGCCTCATCGGGTACGGGATTCCCGAGGATCGCGCCCGCCTCTACGACCGCGGTGTCCGGGAGGGCGGGATCGTCATGGGCGTGAATCCGCGATCGCAGCAGGACGCTGAATATTTCGAGCGCGAGTGGAGGAGCTGCGGCGGAGAGCAGATCTATTGCCCGCCTCTGCGCGGGCGCGACGCTGCGTAGAACCAGAACGGAGGATGTGATGAAGAGCGCACGAGTTCTCGCCACGGTGACAGGGCTGCTATTTCTCGGGGCCACGATGGCCTCGGCCCAAGCGCCCAAGCCTGCCGGTGACATGAGTCGCCACACGATGGAAGGGCAGGTGACCAAGGTCGATGCCAAGAAGGGCTGGGTCGACGTCAAGACGTCCGAAGGCTCGATGAAGCTGCACTTTCCCCCGGACACTCTCGCGAACGTCAAGAAGGGCGATTCGGTGAGCGTGGAGCTGGGCCTGAAGGACAACGGGCCCGCCGCCCCCAGCAGCTCGGGCAAAACGAAGTGATCTCAGCCGGGGGGTCGCCTTCGGGCGGCCCCTCGGCGTTGCCCCGCCAGCTCCCACGTGCGACAGTGACGCACCACAGTCGCGAGGGGGCTGATGTGAGCAAAGTGTTGGCGACCATCAAGCACGAGTTCCACGAGGTCTTGCCTCCGACGATCTTCTTCCTGATCTCCTTTCACATCGTGCTGCTGGACCGCGCGCTGATGCTCCGGGAGTACGGCGTGGAGGCCTCCGCCATGGCCGGCGCGACCGTGGCGGCGCTCCTCGTCGCAAAGGTCGTGCTCATCGCCGACAAGCTCCCCTTGATCAACCGCTTTCCCGAGAAGCCGCTCATGTACAACGTGCTGTGGAAGACCGTGATCTACGTCGCCGTCTCCCTGCTGGCGCACTACCTCGAGCACCTCGTGCCCCTGTGGTGGCGCATGGGGAGCTTCGCGGGGGCCAACGAGCACATGTGGGCCAAGATCGTGTGGCCGCATTTCTGGGCGATCCAGCTCTGGCTCGTCGTGCTGATCTTCGTCTACTGCGCCATGCGTGAGCTCGTACGGGTGATCGGCCGCCAACGCGTTATCCAGATCTTCCTCGGTACCCCGACCGTACGCTGAGAAGCGAACGGATCCGGCCCGGACGCCACCACGCCGCGGGAGGATTCCCGCATTCTTTGACTCCGGCCCGGCCGCTGACGCACGATAGGTCTGATCGCGCCCCCGCACCCACCTTGTGGATGGAAGGGAGTGCCGCGAGATGAATCCTGACGTCGTCGCCGCCATCGCCCGGCTGAGAACGGACAACGTCCTCTCCGGCCCGCAGGCCGCGCTCCTCAACCGCGTCGCCCGGCGCCACCTCGTTTCCGTCCGTCTCGAGATCCGACTTCTCCTCTATGTCGGCGTCCTCCTGCTGACTTTCGGGGTCGGCGTGCTCGTGGTGGAGCACCAGGACGCGATCGGGCCGCTGGCCATCGCCGGCTCGCTCGGCCTGGCCGCCCTCGCCTGCCTGGTCTGGGTCGCGCGCAAGGCGCCGCCCTTTTCGTGGCGCGAGGTCGAGTCCCCGAATGTGGCCTTCGACTACATCCTGCTCCTGGGCCTCTTGCTGTTCGCCTCGACCCTCGGGTATGTCGAAGCGCAGTTCACGGTGCTGGGACCCCGCTGGGCGCATCATCTCCTGATCGTCGGCGTGGTGTATTTCCTCGCCGCGTACCGGTGGGACTCCCGGATGGTGCTCGGCCTGGCCCTCACCACGCTTGCGGCGTGGCGGGGCGTGTCCCTGAGCCTGACGGGCTCGCTGGGCATGGGCCACGCCGGCGACCTTCGGGGCAACGCGATCGTGCTCGGCCTCGTCTATATCGCGTTCGCCACGCTCGCGGTGCGGCTCGAGCGCAAGCCCCACTTCGAGGAGGTGTTCGGCAACGCCGGGCTCGTGCTCCTCCTCGGCGCGCTCGTGTCCGGCGTGCTCGACTCATCCACCTGGGGTGTCTGGGGCGTTGCGCTACTCGCGGTGGCGGCTCTCGTCATGTGGATCTCGTTCGGACTCGGGCGCTCGCTGTATTTCGCTCTGGGAGTCCTGGCGGCCTACATCGGTGTCCTGAGGCTTCTGTTCCGTTGGTCTCCCGTCAGCCTCGCCTTCCTCGTCGCCGCGCTGCTGGGCGTCGGAGCGCTCGCGCTCATCTTCACGGCTCACCGGCGGATGATCGAGCGATGAGGTCCGAATCCGTCGCCTGGGAGCGGGCTGCGGAAGTACGCGAGGCCGCCGAAGGCTGGCGGCGAGCCCAGATCATCGGCACGCCCGCCTACGAGGCAATCCGCCAGGCGTATCCCGATCCCTGCGTCACGCCGTCGGCGATCTGGCGCATCCTCACCGCGGTCATGGTCACCGCCGTCACATTGTGCTCGCTCGGCGCCCTCTGGCTGGCGACTCGGCCGGGTTCGACGGGTCTCGCCCTGCTCATCGTCGTCCTGGGCGTGGCGGCGTGGATGCTGACCGAACGACTGCAAGCCTCACCGCGATCGGCACGGCGCGGCGCGGCCGGGACGACGGCATTCTGGGGAAGCGTCTTCGTCCTCGTCGGAGTCGGAATCTTCGTCAACGAAAGCCTGAAGATCCCCTCCGCCCAGACGATGAACACGGTGCTGCTGGCGAGCGTTCTCGTGTGGGCGGCCAGCTGCTGGCGATGGGGGAGCCCGGTCTTCGCCGCGCTTTCGGCCCTCTCGCTGTTCGGCCTGCTCGGGCGGCTGCCGCTCGGCCGCGCCCTCTGGCTCCTGGCCGGGGCCGCACTGATCGGCCTCTTCGCTCGCCGCTCGGACGACCTGGCCTGGGCGCCCTCCCATCGTCGCGCCGCGATGGTCCTGCTCGTCGTCGGGGTGGGTGCCGTGTACGCGGCGCTCAATGTCTACTCGCTCGACGTGCGATTCGTCGAGGGCTTCGTGAAGTTCGCCCCGGTGCGGACCGAGCCGCCGCGGTGGCTGTTCGTGGTGGCCGCGGTCGCGACCGCGGTGATGCCCGTGACGATTCTCGCGTGGGCGTTGAAATCGCGACGGACGGTGCTCCTCGACACCGGCATCGTGCTCGCCGCGCTGTCGCTGGTGACGCTGCGACAGTATGTGCACGTCGCGCCGCTCTGGATCGTGCTGACGGCCTCCGGTGCGGCGCTCATCGTTCTGGCGCTGGCCGTCGAGCGGGCCCTGCGGCACAGCCCCGACGGCGAGCGGGGTGGCTTCACGGCGGACGCGCTCTTCACGGACGACCGACGGCAGCAGATGCTCCAGACCGTCCCCGTCGTCGCCGCCTTCACGCCGGCGGCGCACATCCCCGCGACCGAAGAGAAGGGCTTCGCCGGCCGCGGAGGCGCGTTCGGCGGGGGCGGGGCTTCCGACAAGTTCTGAGGTCAGTCGATCACGCGCGCCGCGGCCCCGGCGCGTTGATCACTAGCGCGGCGCCCACCGCGACCAGCACCATGCCGACCAGCGCGGTCGGCGCCAGCCGCTCACCGAACGCGAGATACCCCAGCACCGCCGTCGTGGCCGGGACCAGGTAGAACAGCGTCGAGACGCGATAGGCCTCGCCCCGGCGAATCAGGAGATACAGAAGCGTGATCGCGCCGAGCGACATCACCAGCACCATCCAGGCCAGCGCGAACAGGAACGTCGGCGTCCAGACCACCCGGCGGCTCTCGAGCAGGAAGGCGAGGAGCGTAGCCAGCACGCCGGCCGCCGTGAATTGCACGACGCCGCCCGAGCGGATGTCCATGCCGGCGCAATAGCGTTTCTGGTAGAGCGTGCCGAGCGTGATGCCCACGAGTGCGACACCCGCCATCGCCATGCCGCCCGGTGTGCCGAGGCCCAGGCCGAGCTTGTTGCTCACCACCAGCACCACGCCGACGAATCCGAGGCCGAGGCCGACCCAGCCCCGGGGTGTGACCCGCTCGCCCAGAAACGGCCCGGCCAGCGCGGCGGTCAGCGGCGGCTGGACGCCGACGATCAACGCCGACACCCCGGTCTCGACGCCGAGGTACATCGAGGTGAAGGCGCCGCTGAGATAGACGCCGTGGACGAGCAAGCCCGCGACCGCCAGATGCGCGATCTCGCCGCCGCCCCGGGGCCAGCGGGCGCCGCCCACCCAGGCCACCGTGGCCAGGAGTGCCGCCACCAGCCAGAAGCGGATCGTCAGATAGGTGAAGGGCTCGGCGTAGGGCAGGCCGTACTTGGCGCCGATGAACCCGGTCGACCAGAGGAAGACGAACAGTCCGGGCATGACGGCCAGCCACAGCGAGCGGGCGCGCGACGGCACGCCGTGAGGGTACTGCATGGCGACAACCACGTCTTGCCGCAACTGGGTGGGCGCGCTACTCTCGGACGCGGTCGCCGATGTAGCCAACCCCCCAGCCCAATGGAGACGCCGTGGCGAATGAGCTGATCCTCGTGGTCGAGGACAACGACCACAGTCGCAAGCTCGTGCGGGACGTGCTGAAGTTCAAGGGGTACCAGATCATCGAGGCCGAGACCGGGGAGGACGGTGTCCGTCTGGCCCTGGAGCGTCTTCCGAGCCTGGTGCTGATGGACATTCGACTGCCCGGCATGGACGGCATCGAGGCGCTCGGCCAGCTCCGCGCCGAGGAGACGACACGCACGATCCCCGTGCTGGCCATGACCGCCTCCGTGATGACCGAGCATCGTCAGAAGATCATGGACGCCGGCTTCGACGCCTTCCAGAGCAAGCCGATCAACGTGAAGGAGTTCGTCGCCGCGGTCGAGCAGCTGCTCGACCGCCGCCGCGCCTGATCGGTTACGGCCAGAGCGAGTCGGGAACGAACGCGAGGTCGGGGAACGGCGGAAGCGAGACCGATGCCGCGCCCGCGGCGCGGCTGACGAGCCGGTACACGCCGTCGGCCAGCTCGTACGCTTCGAGCGTGCGCGCTTCAGGGTCGACGATCCAGTAGTACGGCACGCCGTGGCGCGCGTAGAGCTGCAGCTTCCTCGACCGGTCGATCGTCGCCGTGCTCGGTGAGAGAATCTCGACCGCCAGCGTCGGCGCGCCTTCGATGCCGCGCCGGCTGACCCGTGAAGCGTGAGCCGGCGCGATGAAGATCAGGTCGGGTTGCACGATCGTCGTGTTCGCCGTCGTGTTCGCCAGGATGACGTCGAGCGGCGCGTAGAGGACTTCGCCGAGTCCACGGGTCCTCACATGAGCGCCAAGTATCGCGTTGAGATTTCGACTGACGCGCTGGTGATTCGTCCCCGGAGACGGGGTCACTGACAGCTCGCCGTCGTGGATCTCGTAGCGCCGTCCGTCGTCGGGCAGCGCCGCGTAGTCCTCGTATGTGAGCACGGTGCGGTGCATCGCCATCGTTGCGATTCTACTCCGGCCATGGCGGCCAGCATAGGCGCGGGTCGGCGGTGCAGGAATGCCGTGGGAAGCAGACAGTGCGGCTGTATCCCACGTGTTACCGTGGCGTGGATTTGTGAGGTTGCCGGCCGCCGGCGACGGAGGTTTCCGACCATGCGTTACGGCTTCTACCTGCCCACCCGCGGTGGTTGCGCGACGGCCGAAGCGCTGGAGACGATCGTGCAGCGCGGGGAGGCGCTGGGCTTTCACTCGGTGATGATCGCCGACCACGTCGTGTTCCCGACGGCCATCGCCTCGAAGTACCCGTACACGGTGTCGGGCGCGTTCCCCGGCGGCGGCGACGCCCTCGAGCAGCTCGCCCTCATGGCGTTCGTCGCGGGGCGCACGCGCACGCTGCGGCTGGTCACCAGCGTGATGATCCTGCCCTACCGCAACCCGGTGCTGACGGCCAAGATGCTGGCCACCATCGACGTGCTCTCGCGGGGACGCGTGACCGTCGGCGTCGGCGTGGGTTGGCTGCGCGAGGAGTTCGAGGCGCTCGACTCGCCCGACTTCGACCGCCGGGGCGCCGCCAGCGACGAGTACATCCGCATCTTCAAGACGCTGTGGACCGAGAATCCCGCCAGCTTCGCCGGGGAGTTCTACCAGTTCAGCGCGCTGCGCTGCCTGCCGCAGCCCGTCCAGAAGCCGCATCCGCCGATCTGGATCGGCGGCCACAGCATGCCGGCCCTGCGCCGGGTGGCGCGTCACGGCGATGGCTGGCATCCCGTCGGCGCCAACCCCGCCGTGCCCCTGCGTCCGGACGAACTGCGTGCATCGCTCGACCAGCTGTTCCGGATGACCGAGGCGGAAGGCCGCAATCCCGCCGCGCTGACGATCTCGTTCAAGGCGCCGGTCTACGATACGTCGGTCACCACGCTGGCCGGCGCCGAGCGCCGGCCGTTCGCGGGCACGCCCCAGCAGGTGGCCGACGACATCGGCGCCTACGAGAAGCTCGGCGTGCACGAGCTGGTCTTCGACTTCCGTAGCGAGCACCTCACGGAGACGCTCGATCGGATGGAGCACTTCGCGCAGACGATGCGGACGGTGCGCTGACGCGGCCGTCAGGGTACGACGTTCGTTCCGAGACGACACGGAGGATGTGACATGCGGTTTGACGGCAAGGTGGTGCTGGTGTCGGGCGCGGGGTCCGGAATTGGGCGTGCCACGGCGCTCGGGTTCGCGGAGCGGGGGGCCAGAGTCGGCGTGGCGGACATCGATGGGGCGCGCGCCGAGGCGGTGGCCGAGGAGATCACCAAAGCGGGTGGCGTCGCGCTGGCGATCGCGGCGGATGCCGGCGCACCCGCCGGCATCGAGGCGATGATCGGCGGCACCGTGAAGGCGTTCGGCGGACTCGATATCCTGCACAACAACGCCTTTGGCCAGCCGGCGCTGCCGAGCGGTCAGCGGCGGCTGGCCTTCCTCGGCGATCTCGACGAGCGTGTGTGGACGCACACCATCGACCTCGGCCTGACCGGCGTCTTCCGCGCGATGAAGGGCGCCATCCCCGAGCTGCTCGCTCGGGGCGGGGGCGCCATCGTGAACACCGCGTCGATCTCGGGGTTGTTCGCCGACTTCGCCATCGGCGCCTACAACACGGCCAAGGCCGGCGTGATCAACCTCACGCGGGTGGCCGCCATCGAGTACGCCTCGCGCGGGATCCGGGTGAACTGCGTATGCCCGGGCGCGATCGACACGCCGCTGCTGCGCCCGTCGCTGTCGATCCCGGGCTTCGCCGAGGAGACGACGCGGATGATTCCCATGAAGCGGCTGGGCCGCCCGGAGGAGATGGCCGGCGTCGTGATGTTCCTGGCTTCGGACCTGGCGTCCTACGTCACCGGCGCGGCGGTCGTGGCCGACGGCGGGCTGACGGCGCAGACCGGCCTGCCCACGCGAATTCCTCTACCCTGAGGCCACGATCATGACGACGATCACCGCCGGCGTCCGCTTTCGCGACCAGGCCATCACGTTCGCCAACGGCGCCAAGGGCCGGGTCATCGAGGTGCCCTCGGCGTCGCCGCGCAACTACCACCAGGCGATCTCCGCACCTTCCGAGATGCCGCGCATCACGATCGACGGCCAGCTCTTCCTTCCGTCCGGCGTGTCAGGCGCGGCCAGGTTGCCCCTCGTCATCGTCGTGCCGGGGAGCCTGGGCGTGGCGCCCGTGCATCTCACGCATGCCGAGACGCTCACCAGCGCGGGCCTGGCCGCCTTCGTCCTCGATCCCTTCGGGGCGCGGGGCGTCACCTCGACGGTGTCGAACCAGACGCAGTACTCCTTCGCGGCCAGCGCCTATGACGTGCTCGCCGCCTGGCAGGTGCTCGCGCAGGTTCCGGAGGTCGAGGCCGCGCGCATCGGCGCGCAGGGCCACAGTCGCGGCGGCGCGGCGGTGCTGACGGCGGCGACGCGCCGCTTCGCCGACGCCGTTGTCGGCCGCGGGCGCGGACTATCGGCGGTGCTGGGGGCTTATCCCTGGAGTGGTCACCAGTTCCTCGATCCCAGCGTCGGCCCGACGCGCATCCGCGTACTGATGGGCGATCGCGACGAGTGGTGCTCGCTGCAGCAGGTGCAAGGGCACCTGCAGGCGATGCGACTGGCCGGCGGCACGGTGAGTCTGCGGGTCTTCGCCGGCGCCGCTCACAGCTTCGATCGCGGCACCGCCGTCGTGCGGATCGACGACGCGGCCGTCGCGCCCGGCGCACCCACCACCTATCTGGCCGATGACGGAAGCTGCATCCATCCCATCGCCGGGCAGGGCGACCCCACGCTCACCGATCGCGACGTGGCGGTATACGGCCTGAAGGCCGGCTATGGCGTGCGAGGCGCGAGCCTCGGCGGCACGGCGGCCGAGGCCGCCGAGTTCCGCGACGACATGCGCGCGTTCTGGACCGCAGCCCTGCGCGGGTAGCGGTCGCTTACACCCAGCCGCCGTCCACGATGTAGCTCTGGTTGGTGCAGGCGGAGCTGTCGTCGGCGGCGAAGAACAGCACGACGCGCGCGATGTCCTCCGGCAGCAGCTTGCGCTTCAGACACTGGCGCCGCATGAGCTCCTGCTCGCCCTCCGGCGTCAGCCACTTCTGGATCTGCCGCTCGGTCATGATCCAGCCCGGCACGATGCAGTTCACGCGGATGCTCATGGGGCCGAGATCGCGCGCGAGCGCCCGCGTGAGACCGGCGACCGCGGCCTTGGCGGTGAGATACGCCGGCATGCCACCCTGGCCGACGATCCACGACACGGAGCCGAAGTTGACGATCGAGCCGCCGCCCGCCGCGGCCATGCCGGGCGCGACGGCCTGCGCCGCGAAGAACTGGTGACGCAGATTCACCGCGAACCGGTCGTCCCAGAACTCCGGTGTCACGCTTTCCAGCGAGTGGCGCTCGTCGTTGGCGGCGTTGTTGACGAGGATGCGGATCGGGCCCAGCCGGGTGCCGATCTCGGCCACCGCCGAGCGCAGCGCGGCGATGTCGCGCAGGTCGCACGGCAGAAAGAGCGGCGCCGACTGGCCGCGGCCCTTGATCGTCTCCACCAGACGCTCCGATGCCCCGCGGTCGATGTCGACGAAGGCGACCCGAGCCTGCTGGGCGCACAGGTGCTCGACGATGGAGGCGCCGATGCCGCTACCGCCGCCGGTGACGAAGGAGACGCGACCCTGCAGGCTGGGGTAGGACGCGAACCCGTTCATGGTGCCCTCCGCTGGCTCGGCGTTGAGTGCCGGGTCACGCTAACACAGACGGCGGCCGTGCTAGGCTCGCGCGAACGGCATGGACGTCATCACGCTGCGCGCGGACGGCTTCGGTCTGCGGCTGGCTCCCGAGGCCGGCGGGATGGTCACGCGCTACTGGCTGGAGCGCGGAAGCGGGGAGTGGGAGTGGCTACGCCCGGCGTCGGACGCGGCGCTGAGTCGGGGCGACGGCTACGAGTCTGCGGCGTTTCCGCTCGTACCGTTCTCGAACCGGATCCGCGCCGGACGCTTTCCGTTCGAGGGCCGCGACGTCGCCCTGCCTCTGAACCGACCTCCCGAGCCCCACGCCATCCACGGTCAGGCCTGGCAGGCGGCCTGGACGGCGCGCGAGGCATCGACCACGAGCGCGCTGCTTGAGTTTCGACACGCGCCCGACGCCTGGCCGTGGGCTTACCGTGCCACGCAACGCTTCGCGCTCTCTCCGACGGGCGTCACCGTCGAGCTCGCGCTTCACAACGAGAGCGACGTGCCGATGCCGGCCGGGCTCGGCTGGCATCCGTACTTCCTCCGGACGCCTCGAACGATGCTGACCGCGCCGGTCGAGCGGATCTGGCTGACCGATGCCGAGATGCTGCCGACGCAGCTCGCGCCCTCGCCGGTCACGGCGCGCCTGTCGGCCGGCGTGACGATCGACTCCGTCCCGCTCGACAACGGGTTCACGGGCTGGAGTCGGCGGGCCGTGATCGACTGGCCGGAGTGGGGCGCGCGCCTCGCCATGACCGCCGAGCCGCCGCTCGATTTCTTGACCGTGTTCATCCCGCCGAGCCTTCCGTTCTTCTGCGTCGAGCCGGTCAGTCACGTGACCGACGCGGTCAATCTCACCGAAGCGGCGGCGGAGGTTGGTCGACGATCACTCGAGCCGGGGGCGACGCTGCTGGCAAGCATCACGCTCACGCCTGAGCTCACCGGATGAGGTGTGTAGTGCCGGCGGGCGCGGTGCTGGGCGAGGGCGCGCTCTGGGACGTCGCCGAGCAGGCGCTCTACTGGGTCGACATCAAGGGGCGGCGCGTGCACCGCGACGATCCGCAGCGCGATCACGATCAGCACGGGCCGGTGGATGAGGACGTCGCATCGCTGGCCGTGCGCGCCGGCGGCGGCCTGGTCCTGGCGCTGCGCTCGGGATTTCACTTCTTCGATCCGCAGACGGGCCGCACGAGGCCTGCCGCCGAGCCGGAGCCCGAGCGCGTCGAGAATCGCTTCAACGACGGCAAGACCGATCGTCAGGGACGCTTCCGGGCCGGGAGCATGCACAATCCCGAGACGCGGCCAACGGGCGGCCTCTACCGGCTCGACGCCGACCTCTCCTGCCGGCGCCTGATCGACGGCATCGTGGTTTCCAACGCGCTCTGCTGGAGTCCAGACGGGCGGACGATGTACCACACCGACACGCCGACACGCATCGTGTCCGCCTGGGACTTCATCCCGCCAGCGGCGACATCGCCAACCGGCGGACGTTCGTGCGCGTTCCTGACGGGGAGGGCTATCCCGACGGCGCCACGGTCGACGCCGATGGCTTCGTCTGGATCGCCCACTGGGATGCTGGCGCGTCACGCGCGACGATCCCGCCGGCCGCGTGGCGCGCGTCCTCAATCTGCCGGTGCAGCGCCCGACGTGTCCGGGTCTCGTCTTCGTGTGAGCGCGCGGCGCTCTACACTGGCTTCCGGTCGGCGGCGAGGCGGTCGCCCATGGCCCATCTCAGCTGGAGCATGACGTTCTGGTGAACTCTGACCTCGAGGAACTGCATGTGGCTCATGACGTAGGCGCGTACGGGCGTTCGGGTCACCACGGTCGCCGTGGCCGGATTGAGCACCATCATGCTGATCTCACCAAAGAAGTCGTTTGGCCCCAGGATCCGTCGGTGAGTGCCACCCACGAACACATCCACCTCGCCGTCCGCGAGCAGGAAGAAGGCATGGTTGCCCATTCCCTCGGTGATGAGCGCGGTGCCTGGTGGAAAGGTGATCTCGTCCATCTTGGTGGCGAGGAACTGCAGGTCAACGTCGGAGAGACGCGAAAAGAGCGGGATGTTTCGGAGGTCGTCGACTGGCCCGATCATCGTCAGCTGGCCCGACGAATCACCCGGCCGGGCAGCGCGCCCGTGTGGTCGCCGCCGTCGACGACGACCTGGCCGTTGACGAGCACCGTGGAGACGCCTTCCGCGTAGCGATGGGGCTCCTCGTAGGTCGATCGGTCGCTGATCCGCGCGGCATCGAAGACGGTCACGTCCGCCCACGCGCCCGGACGGAGCAGGCCGCGATCGGAAAGCCCCAGCGCACGCGCGGCGACGCCCGTCGTCTTGGCGACGGCATGCTCGAGCGTGAGCAGGCGAAGATCGCGGACGTAGTGGCCGAGCACGCGCGCGTGAGTGCCGTAGGAGCGCGGATGCGGCTTGCCCTGGCTGGTGACGCCCGAGGTCGCCAGCGAGTTGGCATCCGAGCCGACGGTCACCCACTGTGCCCGCGCGATCTCGTGCACGTCGGCATCCGCCATCGACGTGATCAGGATGCGCGTCTCGCCCCGGTCGGCCACGATGTAGTCGGCGACGGCGTCGATCGGATCGATGCCGCGGCGTCGCGCGACGTCGCCCAGCGTGCGGCCAGCGTTTTCGGGCAGGTGCGGCGAGATGGCCACGCGCACGACGTCCCACGACGGGATGCGTCCGAAGTTGGTGAGCCCCTCCCGCGCGATCTCGTCGCGAAGGCGTGTGCGCACGTCGCGGACGCGGAGCCGCTCGAGCATCGCCGGAATGCCGTTCTCCATGATCCAGCGGGGCAGCAGATTCCGCAGTGGATTGGTGGCCGTGTCGTAGGGATAGGCGTCGCAGTCCACCGGCAGACCCCGCTGCCGGGCGGCGCTGATCTCGGCGAGCAGCTTCGCGGCGCCACCCCAGTTGTCGAAGCCGGACAGCTTGAGGTGAGCGATCTGCACGTGCACGCCGGTGGCCTCGGCCACCGCGATCGCCTCGCGCACCGCCTCGAAACCCCGATTGGCCTCGTCGCGCACGTGGGTGGAATACGCGGCGCCGTGGCGGCGCAGGACGCGCGCGAGGGCGTGGATCTCCGCGGCGTCGGCGAAGTTGCCCGGCGCGGTGAAGAGGCCCGAGGAGAGACCCCAGGCGCCGCCGGCCAGCGCCTCCTCCAGCAGGCGCTCCATGGTCGCCATCTCGTCGAGCGTGAGTGGCCGGTTCTCGAGGCCGGCCGTCATCAGGCGCAACGTGTTGTGGCCGACCTGGAGGATCACGTTGACGGAGGTGGGCGGAAAGCTCGCGGCGTAGTCGGCGAAGGTCGTGTCGTGGAAGGGGAGCCAGGTCGCGCTGGACGCGAGGTACTCGCGCAGCATGGCCGAGCGGCCCGGCAGCGCGGGGGCCACCGAGAAGCCGCAATTGCCCACCACCTCGAGCGTCACGCCCTGGCGGATCTTGGACTCGGCGCGCGGGTTGAGCGGCAGCGTGAAGTCCGAGTGCGTGTGGATGTCGATGAAGCCCGGCGCGACGACCAGGCCGCGAGCATCGATCACCCGGTGCGCCGGGCCGCTCGCCCGCGGCTCGATCGCCGCGATGCGGCCCGCGCGCACGACCACGTCGGCGTCGCGGCCGGGGCCGCCGCTGCCGTCGAGCACGTGACCGCCGCGGATCAGGAGGTCGTCCATCGGATCCGGCGGCATCGTATCATCGGGCCGCCCGGAGGCGAGGCCCGAGATCGTCGAGAGGAGGACTCGCGTCGTGAAGAAGAAAGCGATCAGCTTCTACAGCGAAGGATTCCGGCTGGTGGGCGATGTCTACTCCCCAGATGACGCGAGAGCGTCCGATCGGCGGGCCGGCATCGTCCTCTGCCATGGCTACACCGGCGTGAAGGACATGTACCTGCCGGACAACGCCCGCGTGCTGACCGAGTCGGGCTACGTCGTCCTCACGTTCGACTACAAAGGCTGGGGCGACAGCGAGGGTTCGCGGAGCCGGCTGGCTCCCTACAGCCGCGTGGCCGACGTGCAGGCGGCGTTGACCTTCATCGCCACGCTGCCGGAGGTCGATCCCGAGCGACTCGGGATCTACGGCACCAGCTACGGCGGCGCCACCGTGGTATGGACGGGGGCCATCGACGCGCGCGTGAAGTGCGTCGTCAGCGTGGTCGGCATCGGCGACGGCACGCGCTGGATGCGCAGCGTGCGCCGCCCCGACGAGTTCCACGATCTCCTGGAGCGCTCCGCCCAGGATCGAGTGAAGCGCACGCTGGAGGGCAAGTCCGAGTTCGTCAAGCGCGAGGAGATCCTGCTGCCGGACCGCCAGTCGGCCGAGCTGGCCGCCGCGGCGCGGCGCAACAACCCGGCCGCGGTGGGCACCATCCCGCTGGAATACGTCGCCGAGACGCTCGAGTTCTCGCCGGAGTGGATCGTCGACCGGATCGCGCCGCGCCCGGTGCTCTTCATCACCACCGACGACGACCGCCTGGTGCCGCCCGAGGAGTCGCGGCAGCTCTACGCACGCGCCGGCGAGCCGAGGAAGCTGGTGGTGCTCAAGGGTTACGGCCACTACGAGGTCTATCTGGAGCCGGCGTTCAGCGAGGTCATGCGGGAGACGCTGGCGTGGTACCAGCGGTACCTGCCGGCCCGCCCCGTGTAGAGGAGAACGTCATGCCGAGCGCACTGTCCGGAAAAGCGCTGACCGTGCTGGGCGCCGTCGACGCCGAGGCCATGGGCGTCACGCTGCCGCACGAGCACCTGCTGATCGACTTCGCCGTGATGTTCCGCGAGCCGGCCGCCGCCAGCGACAAGGGCCTGGCCTATCAGCCGGTCAGTCTGTCCAACGTCGGCTGGGTGCGGCAGAACTTCAACGCCAACCTCGACAATCTCCGCTTGCTCGACGAGCAGACCGCGCAGGACGAGATCATGCTGTTCCGGCGGGTGGGTGGCCAGACCGTCGTCGATCCCACCAACGCCAGCCTCTCGCGCGATCCGCTGGCGCTGGCGCGCATCTCGCGGGCGACCGGCCTCAACATCGTCATGGGCGCCGGCTACTACGTGGCGGCCGCCCATCCCGCCGACATGGACCGGCGCAGCGAGGACTCGATCGTGCGCGAGATCGTTCGCGAGGTGAGGGTGGGCGTCGGCGACACGGGCGTGCGCGCCGGACTCATCGGCGAGATCGGCAATACGTGGCCGTGGACGGACAACGAGAAGAAGGTCGTGCGCGCGGCCGTCGAGGCCCAGCGTCAGACCGGCGCGCCGCTGATGATCCATCCCGGCCGCGATCAGACCGCGCCCATGCAGATCCTCGAGCTGATCGGCAAGCAGGGCGGCGACCTGAAGCGGACGATCATGTGTCACATCGACCGTACGATCTCCGACGAGCGGCACCTGCTCGATCTCGCCGCCACCGGCGTCTGGCTCGAGTACGACCTCTTCGGGCTGGAGAACTCCTACTATCCGTACAACCCCGACTTCGACATGCCAAACGACGGCGGCCGCATGGCCCAGATCCTGGCGCTCATCGCGCGGGGCCATCGGGACCAGATCCTCATGTCGCACGACATCGCCTACAAGAGCTCACTCACCAAATACGGCGGCTACGGCTATCACCATCTCCTCGTGAACGTGGTGCCACGGCTGCGACGCAAGGGCGTGGACGACGCGGGACTACGCCGACTGCTTGTCGACAATCCTGCCCGCGCGTTCGTGTTCGCATGATGGGCGCCTTGCTGGCTGCAGCGACCTGGGCTAGGGTGCTGAGCATCGTGCGAACGCTCCTGAGTCTGCTGGCGATCGCCGCTGTCCTGTCGAGCGCTGCGCCGCATGCGGCGGCTCAGGGCTACCCGAATGGGCCCATCACGCTGGTGATCCCGCTGGGGCCTGGCGACGCCACCGACACGACCGGACGGATGATGGCCGAAGAGCTGGCCAAGCTCCTGAAGGTGCCGGTCGTTCCCGTGAATCGGCCCGGGGCCGGGATGGTGATCGGGACCGACAGCGTGGTCAAGGCCAAGAAGGACGGCTACACCATCCTGATCACGCCGAACGCCTCGCTCGTCTCGGCCCGGATCCTCAACCCCGAGTCGGTGACGTACGACCCCATCAAGGATCTGACACCGCTCGGCCTGACGACGCGGACGCCGATCCTCCTCGCGGTTCGAGAAGACGCGCCCTACCGGAACTTCGGAGAGATGGTCGACTTTTCCAAGAAGCATCCCGGCAAGGTCCGCGCCGGCACGGTGGGGACCGGCTCCGTGGGACACCTCAACATCGAGATGATCAACTCGCTCACGGGCGCCGGCGTGACCATGGTGCCGTTCAAGGGCGGCGCGCCTGGCATCACCGCGCTCCTGGGCGGGCACGTGGAGGGGGGTGCGTTCTCCCTGGGGTCGCTGAGCAGCCACCTGAAGAGCGGCGCGATGCGGGGAATGGTCATCTCGAATTCGTTTCCCGGGTTCTCGGAGATTCCGACGCTGACCCAGCTCGGGCACCGACAGAACCTCCTCGGCGTGTGGTTCGCCTTCTTCGCGCCGGCGGGCGTGCCGGCTGAAGTCACGAAGACGCTGGTGACCGCCATCGAGACGGTGGCCAAGGACCCGGCCATCGCCGCCAAGCTCGCCAGCTTCGGAATCCTTCAGGACTACGCGCCGCCCGACAAGATCGTGGCCGAGATCCGGGAGGAGCATCGAATCGTGGAGGCGCTCGCCAAGAAGGCCGGGCTGGTGAAGTAGCAGCCCATGCCGCGCGATCTGGTCAGCGGTCTCTTCTGGCTGGCCGTCGCGATCTTCGCCGCGCTGCAGGGCCTCGCCCTCAACCTCGGTAGCCTCAACCGCCCCGGCCCAGGGTTCTTTCCTTTCTGGGGCGGCGTCGTGCTGGGCGTGCTCTCGGTCGTTCTGATCGTCCGCTCGCGCAGGCGTGCCACCACGAGGCCGCCCGTCCATCCCGAATCGTGGAAGCTTCTCGTCGTGGTCGGGGCGCTCCTCGCCTACCTCCTACTGCTGGAGCCGCTCGGGTTCGTGGCGGTCACGTTCCTCTTCCTGCTGCTCCTGTTTCGGCTCGAGCGGCGCGGATGGGGGTTCAGCGCCGTGTCGGCGGCCATCGGAACGCTGGCGTCGTACGCGCTGTTCCAGGTCTGGCTGAGGACGCAGCTCCCGACCGGTCCGTTCGGGTTCTGAGCGTGGAGATCTTTCACGGCGTCCTCTACGGGTTCCAGGTCGCGCTCCAGCCCATCAACCTCCTCTACTGCTTCGTCGGGGTGTTCATCGGCACCCTGGTCGGTGTCCTGCCGGGGCTCGGGCCGGCGGCGGCGATCGCACTCCTGCTGCCGTCCACGTTCGCGGCCTCGCCCGTCTCGGCCATCATCATGCTGGCGGGGATCTACTACGGCGCGATGTACGGCGGCTCGACGACGTCCATCCTCATGAACATCCCGGGCGAGGCGGCGTCCGTCGTCACCTGTCTGGACGGTCACGCCATGGCGCGCCAGGGACGGGCCGGCGCGGCGCTGGGTATCTCCGCGTTCGGGTCATTCATCGCCGGGACGCTGAGTGTCGTGGCCCTGACGTTCCTGGCGCCGTTCCTGGCCCGTGTCACGTTGAGCTTCGGCCCCCCCGAATACTTCGCGCTCATGGTCCTCGGCCTGACGCTGCTGACGTATTTCGCGCGCGAGTCGATGGTGAAGGCGCTCATGATGGCGGCCGTCGGCTTGCTCTGCGGCACGGTCGGTCAGGACGTCATCAGCGGACGATTCCGATTCGCATTCGGCATTCGGACGTTGGAGGACGGCCTCGGGCTGGTCCCGGTCATCATGGGGCTCTTCGGCATCTCCGAAGTGCTCCTCAACCTCGAGCAGCGAGACGAGGCGGAGGAGATCTTCGCCCCACCGACGACGGGGCTGCTCCCGACTCGCGCCGACTGGCGGGCGTCGATGCTGCCGATCCTGCGCGGATCGGGGCTGGGATTCTTTCTCGGTATCCTTCCCGGGGCGGGCGCCATCATCGCCTCCTTCGTGTCCTACGCCGTCGAGAAGCGCGCGTCCAAGCATCCTCAGCGATTCGGCCGGGGCGCGATCGAAGGCGTGGCCGGACCCGAAGCGGCGAACAACGCCGCGGCCGGCGGCGCGTTCATCCCTCTGCTCACCCTGGGGATTCCCGCCAATGCGGTGATGGCGATTCTCCTCGGCGCGCTCATGATCCACGGGCTTCAGCCCGGCCCGCTCCTCGTCAAGCAGGCTCCCGACGTCTTCTGGGGAATCATCACCAGCATGTACATCGGCAACGCCATGCTGCTGGTGCTGAATCTGCCCCTCATCCCGCTGTGGGCCCGCCTTCTCCGCGTGCCGTACGCGATCATGTTCCCGTTCATCCTCCTGTTCTGCCTCATCGGCGCCTACAGCGTCGGCAACAACGTCGGCGACGGGCTCGTGATGTGGGTGTTCGGGGTCGTGGGGTATCTGCTGAAGAAGTTCGACTACGAAGGTGCGCCGCTGATCCTGGCCATGGTCATCGCACCGATGATGGAGGAATCTCTGCGTCAGTCGCTCATCCTGTCGGGCGGCAACTTCGCCGTCTTCGTGTCACGGCCGATCTCGGCCGCCTTCATCCTGGCTTCGGCCGTCCTCCTGCTCCTTCCCCTTCTCCGGAGCGCAGTGACGCAAGGTTCCGACACCTCGTGACCCGACTTAGCACCTCAGGGCGACTTCGAGCCGGTGTACTCGCTGAGGAGCCCGCCACGGACGCGACGCTTGACGTCGACGAAGCCGCTCGATCGCAGGCTTTCGAGGATCACGTCCGGCGGGACGCAGTGGGCGATCGTGTCCCAGTAGTACCGCAAGAGCAGCTCGGCCTCGGCGCTGCCCGTGCTGAGCCGCATGACGCGCGGCAACACCTTCTCGAAGTACGCGCGGAAGACGTAGCGGCTGACCGCGGAGCGCGGCGGTGTGATCTCGAGGATCATGATGCGTCCGCCCGGCTTCAAGACCCGCAGGCATTGCCGAAAGGCCACGCCGAGGTCGGCCACGTGGCGCAGCGCATAGCCCATGCTGAGGAAGTCGAAGTGATCGGTGGCGAACGGCAGCTCCTCGACGATCCCTTGCACTAGCGGAATCGCCAGGGTCTTCTGCGCTTGCCGCAGCATGCCGGCGCTGGGGTCGAGCCCGATCACCGCTCCCGGCTCGGCCAGGATGCTCGAGGCCGCCCCTGCCACGAGGCCGGTGCCGGTCGCGACGTCGAGCAGCTTCATGCCGGAACGGAGGCCGTACTTCGTCAGGATCCAGCGGCGGTAGAACCGGCCCGAGCCCATCGAGCCCAGCCAGTTGACCCAGTCGTAGTGCGCGGCGGCGCTGTCGAACAGCGCGCTGACGAAGGGCCGCCGGTCGCTCTCGCGCTCGTAGTATTTCTTGAGGACGGGATGCGGTGCCGTGCCGGTGTCGGCCGCGCTCTTCTGGTCTTTGTCCTCGCCGTTCATCGGATTGCGGCATCGCCGCGCAGCCACAATAAGCGACCCCGTCGCCCGACGCAAATGGCGAATCCCCTCGACGCGCTCATGATCCACCGTGAGACCGCGAGATTTCGCGTGAAACGGAACGGCCTCCGGCGTTCTTGGCCGGCGAGCCGAGATGCGCCTTGATTGCGGCGCGGAAGTTGGAGCAGCTGAGGAGGTTACGATGCGGACAGGCGAGGGCGTGCTCCACCAGCGCCTTCGCGCGCTCAGCCTGGGCAACGCGAGCTTTGAGCTCACGGAGCTTCGCTTCGACGAGGCGGGTCCAGGACCGGGTTTTCCGGCTCCCCGTCGCGACGAGTGCGCGGATCTCACGAAGGGTGAACCCGGCGTCCCGGCAGAGCTGGATCAACGCGACGCGCTCAGCGCTCGCGACGGCGTAGTGCCTTCGTCCCCCGGCACGCCCGGCCGATGAAAGCAGTCCAAGCCGCTCGTAATAGCGAAGCGCGGAGCTTGCCAGCCCGGTGCGCCGAGCCAGCTCACCAATCGCGATGAGACCGCCCATGGCCGACATGAGACCACCCCTTGACTTGAAGTGCGCTTCAACATGGATGATGCCCCCGAGCTGGAACGTGTCAACCCGGGGAGGGACATGAAACGAGCAGAATCGGTCATCGCGATGAATCGAACGGGACGCGTCTTGCCGCCGAAGATTGCCCTCGTCGCGCTCATCACGATGATCGCGTTGCACGCGGTCGTGCCGCTGGCAATCGTCGTGCGGCCGCCCGTCTCGTACGCGGGCGCGCTGTTCCTGGCGACGGGCGCTGCCATGATCATATGGTCGCGACGCGCGTTCCAGGCCGCGGGCACGCCGATCAGGCCGTTGACGGAATCGACTGTCCTGATTTGCCACGGCTTCTATCGCTGGAGCCGGAACCCCATGTACCTCGGCACGGTCCTCCTGATCGCCGGCGTTGCCATCCTCCTCGGGACTCTCGCCCCGCTGCTCGTCGTCATCGTCGTCTTCGCAGTCTTGCAGGAAGGCTTCATCCGCCGGGAAGAGAGGCTGCTGGACAATATCTTCGGCGACCGCTACCGGGCATACCGGCGCTCGGTCAGACGATGGCTGTAGATGGTTGTCCTGATTCTCCGTGCGATGGCCTTGCTCGCGTTCGGGGGACTGGGGCTGATCCCCACGAGCGGCCGTCGCAGAGAGAAACGCAGGCCGTCAGGGGAACGCCGCGGAAGCCGTTGGCCCGTGCTGGCGAACCTCGGCGGGTTCGGCCTGTTCTTCACGCTTCTTGCGGCGGCGCCGGGCGGCACGGAAGGCCCGATGGCACTGCTGCTCGCGCTCGCGGGAGCCCTGGTCGCGCTGACAGGCTCGGCCGTCGTGGTGAGGTCACGCGCTGAGCTCGGCGCTGCCTGGAGCCTGATGCCGATGGCCAGCGATCACACCGGAATCGTCACGACCGGCCCCTACCGACTTGTGCGTCACCCGATCTATCTCGGGCTGTTCCTGCTGGCGTTGGGCGAGGCCATCGCGTTCGGCAGCAGACCTGCGGTCCTCGCCGTCCTTGTTGTCGTGGTTCCAAGCCTTCTGTGGAGGGCGAGGGTGGAGGAGAAGCTTCTGCTCCGGGTCTTCGGCGAGCGCTATCTCCGCTACGTGAAACGTACCAAGATCATGATTCCGTACCTTCTCTAGCGAGGGCGCCATGTCGCGACGTCCCCTTCTCTTGGGACTCGTCCTTGCCGGGATCGTCTGGGCCGGCTGGCGCTTCGACGTGCCGCGCTACATGAGCGTCGCGGGGATGCGCGCGCTGGTGGACGCGCATGCGCCCTATGCCCCTCTGGTGTTCATGGCGATCGTCATCGCCGGCCTCTTCACACGGGTGCCGATGATGGGGACCGTGCTGGTCGCGGTGGGCGCGGTGCTGTTCGGCAGGCTCGCCGCCTTCACGTATGGATGGCTCGCGGCCCTCGTCGGAACGACGGCCATTTTCTTGCTCGTCCGCTCGGTGGCTCGCGACTACGTGCAGGGCACTCTGGGCGCCCGCTCCGGGCGGCTGCGGGCGCTCGACGAGCGTATCACCCGCCACGGCTTCGGGACGGTCCTCGTGTTGCGGCTCGTCCTTGGCCTCGCACCGATGCTCAATTGGGGGCTCGGCCTCACCGGCATCCGGCTCCCGCTCTACCTTGCCGCCACGGCGCTCGGCATCGTTCCGAACCTCGCGCTGGCGGTCTTCTTCGCGGACGCCATTGTCAGCCGTCTACCCGGCGGCGGCACTCCGTGGCCATGGGTCATTGTTGGTGGATTGCTGGTCGGCGCCGCGGTCGCGACCCTCGGCGTCGCGCGCCGAGGCGTCCATGGCCGTGATGCTTAGTGGGAATGGACGTCCCATGTCACTCGCGCACCCGCGCGGAGGTGGGATCGTACGGCGGCTCGATCTGCGCGGTGGCCGGGAACCGCTCCATCGCGAGCTCGAGCTCCCAGCGCCCGACCTGCACGAACGCTGCGTCGACGCCGGCGGGGTGGGCGACATATCCCATGCCCACCGAGCGACCGAGTGTGTGGCCATACGCGCCGGAGGTGATCCGGCCGACGAGTGCACCGTCGCGGTAGATCGGCTCGTCGCCCAGCAGCAGCGGGTCCGGGTGGTCGAGCGTGAACATCACCAGGCGGCGGGCGAACGGCTTGTCGCGCTGGCGCAGGAGGGCGTCGCGGCCGACGAAGTCGGCTTTCTTGAACGAGACAGCAAAGCCCAGGCCGGCCTCCAGCGGCGTGTCGTCGCTGCCGATGTCGTGGCCCCAGGAGCGGTAGCCCTTTTCCATCCGCAGGGAGTCCATCGCGTGGTAGCCGGCGTGGCGGAGGCCAAGCTCGGTGCCGGCCGCGACGACGTCTTCGTAGACGGTGGCCGCGAATTCGCTCGGGATGTAGAGCTCCCAGCCGAGCTCGCCGACGTAGGTGATGCGGGTGGCGCGCACCACGGCTGAGCCGATCTCGATCTCGCGCGTGGTGGCAAAGGGGAACGTCGTGTTCGAAAGGTCGGCGCCCGTGAGGCGTGACAGGAGATCGCGCGAGCGCGGGCCCATCACGCCGAGAACGGTGAGCGACGATGTCACGTCGGTGAGCGTAACCCGGCTATCGCCGATGCCGTGGCGGATCCAGTCCGCATCGTGAGTGGCGGCCGCCGCGATGGTGACGATCATGTACGTGTCGTCGGCCAGGCGCGTCACCGTCAGGTCGCACTCGATGCCGCCGCGGCGGTTCAGCATCTGGGTGTAGACGATGCGGCCCGGCGACACGTCGACGTCGTTGGCGCAGAGGCGCTGCAGCGTGGTCACGGCGTCAGGGCCCTGGAAGCGGAACTTGGCCAGCGACGTCTGGTCGAAGAGGCCGACGCTCTCGCGCACCGCGCGGTGCTCGGCGGCGGCGCAGGGAAACCAGTTCTGGCGCCCGTAGGTGTAGACGTAGCGCGGCTCGACGCCGTCGGTCGCGAACCAGTTGGCGCGCTCCCAGCCGGCGACGACTCCGAAGACCGCGCCGCGCGACGCCAGGCGGTCGTGCAGCACAGAGCAGCGCATGTTGCGCGCGGTCTCGGGCTGGCGGAACGGCCAGTGCATTGCGTAGAGGAGTCCCACCACCTCGCGGGTCCGCTCGCGCAGGTAGCGCGCGTTGCCCTGGAAGGGCATGAAGCGTCGGATGTCGACGTCCCAGAGATCGATGCTCGGCTCGCCCCCGACGATCCACTCGGCCAGCGCCTGGCCGGCGCCGGCGGCGGAGGCGATGCCGACCGAGTTGAAGCCCGCCGCCACGAAGAAATTCCGGAGCTCGGGCGCCTCGCCCAGCATGTAGCGGTTGTCGGGCGTGAAGCTCTCGGGCCCGTTCACGTGCCGCCGCACCGGCGCCGTCTCGAGCGTCGGAATGCGAATGCACGCCTGCTCCATCAGCAGACGGAAGTGCTCCCAGTCCTCGGGGAGCAGCGAGAACTTGAAGTCTTCCGGAATCCCGTCCATTCCCCACGGCTTGGCCACCGGCTCGAAGCCGCCCATGAGCAGACCGCCGACTTCCTCACGGACGTAGATGTAGCCGTCGGTATCGCGGAGCACCGGAAGATCACGGGCGACGCCCATGGGCTCGGTGACGATGTAGAAGTGCTCGGAGGCGTGCAGCGGCACGTTGACGCCGGCCATCTGACCGACCTGACGCCCCCACATCCCCGCGCAGTTGACGACGATCTCGCCCGCGATGTCGCCCTGGTCCGTGCTGACGCCGGTCGCCGCGCCCCGCTCGCGTCGGATGCCGGTGACGGTCACGTTGTCGAGGATGGTGGCGCCGCCCTGGCGTGCGCCCCGGGCCATCGCCAGCGTCGTGTCGATGGGATTCGTGCGCCCATCACCGGGAATCCACACCGCGCCGGCGAGGTCGTCGGTGCGCATCAGCGGCCACAGGCGCCCGGCCTCGCTCGGTGAAATCACCTCGATGTCGACGCCGAAGCATCGCGCCATCGACGCCCCGCGCTTGAGCTCGATCAGGCGCTCGGCGGTGCGCGCCACGCTGATGCTGCCGGAGCGGCGGAACCCGGTGGCCTGTCCCGTCTCCGCTTCGAGGCGCTCGTAGAGGACGGCGCCGTAGCGCGCCAAACGGGTGAGGTTGTGGCTGGAGCGCAGCTGGCCGACGAGACCCGCGGCGTGCCAGGTGGTGCCGCACGACAGCTCGCGCCGTTCCAGCAGCACGACATCGCGCCACCCGAGCTTCGTCAGGTGATAGGCGACGCTGCAGCCGACGATGCCACCGCCGATGACGACCACGCGCGCGTGCGACGGGATCGAGCCCGGCATCGCCGGACGATAGCACACCGGTGCCGGCGCAGCGCTCCGCGCCATCGCCGCGGGCTCCCGCGTCCCTTGACTAATCAATTCGCCTTGATATATTCGCCTCCGTGAAGCAGGACGAGATCGTCAGTCGACGCTTCCGCGCTCTGGCCGACGCCACGCGCCTGAAGATCATCGACCGGCTCCGTGACGGCGAGGAGTGCGTGTGCAACCTGACGGGACCGCTCGGGACGCGGCAGTCGCTGCTGTCGTTTCACCTGCGCACGCTGAAGGAAGCGGGTCTCGTCAGTGACCGCAAGGAAGGGCGCTGGGTGTACTACACGCTGAACCTCGACGTGCTCGACGAGATGATGCAGGCCCTGGAAATCCTCAAGAAGCCGCGGAAGGGACTGCGGCTCGTGTCCCCCCGCTGCGAATGAGCCCCTTTTTTCGCGGAAACCATCAACGACTCTTGATTTGAGGAGGGCGCGCCATGGCCGATGACGGCATCAAGGAGCTCGTGAAGGAGAAGTACGGACAGGCGGCCCTGCGCGTGACGGGCGGCGGCAGCGCGTGCTGCGGCAGCACCTCGTCGTGTGACCCCGTGACCTCCAATCTCTATGCGGAAGGCCAGACGGCCGAGCTGCCGCAGGAGGCGGTGGCGGCGTCGCTGGGCTGTGGGAACCCCACCGCGCTCGCCGAGCTGAAGCCGGGCGAGACCGTGCTCGATCTCGGCTCGGGCGGCGGCATCGACGTGCTGCTGTCGGCCCGACGAGTCGGCCCCACCGGCAAGGCGTACGGTCTCGACATGACCGACGAGATGCTCGCCCTGGCTCGCGAGAACCAGCGCAAGGCCGGCGTGAGCAACGTCGAGTTCGTCAAGGGTGAGATCGAGGCCATCCCGCTGCCCGACAACACCGTGGACGTGATCATCTCGAACTGCGTCATCAACCTGTCGGCCGACAAGGACCGCGTGCTGGCCGAGGCGTTCCGCGTCCTGAAGCCCGGCGGCCGGTTCGCCGTCTCGGACGTCGTGGTACGGGGCGAGGTGCCGGCCGTGATCCGTCGCAGCGTCGAGCTGTGGATCGGGTGCGTGGCGGGTGCGCTCGAGGAGAGCGAGTATCGCGGCAAGCTTCAGAAGGCCGGCTTCGAGGCGGTCGACGTGGAGCCGACGCGGATCTACCGGGCGGAGGACGCCCGCGAATTCCTCGACCGCGAGGGGATCGACGCGGCGGCCATCGCGCCCAGCGTGGACGGCAAGTTCATGAGTGCATTCGTGCGGGCCCGCAAGCCGCTGACGGCGTGAGCGGCCCCGCGCAGCTCAGCCTCGGCCGACGCCTGGCGTCGGAGGCGGTCGGGACGGCGTTGCTGCTGGCCACGGTGGTCGGCTCCGGCATCATGGGCGAGCGACTGGCCGGGGGCAACGTGGCCGTCGCGCTGCTGGCGAATACGCTGGCCACCGGCGCCGCGCTGGTCGCGCTGATCCTGACGTTCGGTCCCATCTCGGGCGCGCATTTCAATCCGGCCGTCACGCTGGCCGATGCTTCGCAGGGCGGTCTGGCGTGGGCCGACGTGCCGCCCTACATCGTGGCGCAGATCGTGGGCGCTTTTGCCGGCGTCGCCGCCGCACACATCATGTTCGAGCTGCCGCTGTTCTTCGCCTCGCGTCACGCCCGGGCCGGAGGCGCGCAAGCGTTCAGCGAGTTCGTCGCCACGTTCGGCCTGCTGGCGGTGATCTGGGGATGCGCCCGCACGCGCGTGGCGGCCGTGCCGTTCGCGGTGGCCGCCTACATCACGGCTGCCTACTGGTTCACCGCCTCGACGTCCTTCGCCAACCCGGCGGTGACGCTCGCGCGGGCGGCCAGCGATACCTTCGCGGGCATCCGTCCGGCCGACGCTCCGGCGTTCATCGTCGCCCAGCTGCTCGGCGCCGCGGCGGCCACCGGCCTCTTCCGGTGGCTCATGCCACCCGCACCCAAAGCGGCCGCGGTCGTGGCGCTGGAATCGATGGACAAGAGGACCGCCTGACGACGATGGCGACCTCCACGCTCACGACCCGGATTGCGACCCCGGCCGACGCGCCCGCCATCGCGGCGATCTACAACGAGGGGATCGCCGATCGAGTCGCCACGTTCGAGACGGAGCCGCGTACGCCACGCCAGATCGAGATGCTGCTCACCGACAAGGGCGAGCGCTTTCCCACGGTGGTCGTCGAGCGCGACGGGCAGGTGGTCGCGTGGGCCGGCGCGGGCGCCTACCGCAGTCGTCCGGCGTACGCGGGTGTCGCGGAACACTCCGTCTACGTCGCCCGCGCGGCGCGAGGCAGCGGGGCGGGCCGCGTTGCGCTGGACGCGCTGTGCCGGACCTACGCGGAGCGCGGCTTCTGGAAGATCGTGTCCCGCATCTTCCCGGAGAACTCGGCCAGCCTGCGGCTGCACGAGCGGTGTGGGTTCCGGGTGGTCGGGGTGTACCAGCGCCACGGCAAGCTCGACGGCGAGTGGCGCGACTGCGTCATCGTCGAGCGGCTCCTGGACTGACCCGACGGAGGCCGACGTGCCCAGGACGCGCGTCCTGTTCCTCTGCACGCACAACTCGGCCCGCAGCCAGATGGCCGAGGGCTTCCTCCGCGCCCTCGCCCCCGATCGGTACGAGGCCGACAGCGCGGGGACGGAGAAGACGTCCGTCAATCCGCGGGCGATCCGCGCGATGGCCGAGCGCGGTATCGACATCCGCACCCACACCTCGAAGCGCTACGACGACCTGCTGCCGGCGCGCTGGGACTACCTCATCACGGTCTGCGACGACGCCAATGAGCGCTGCCCGTTCATTCCCGGCGCCGCTGCGCGGCTGCACTGGTCGTTCGAGGATCCCTCACGCGCGACGGGGGACGACGCGGACCGGCTGGCCGTCTTCCGTCGGGTGCGCGACCAGATCGAGGGCCGGATCACGCAGTGGCTGGCCGAGCGGAAGGCCATGGCCGACACGTGATGACGTGGAATCGCGGCATCGTCGCGATGTGCGCCGCCCAAGCCTGCGCGCAGATCGGGGCCTTTGCCGTGGCCGCGCTGATCCCGACGCTGCTGACGGAGTGGTCGCTCAGCCACACCGAGGCCGGCTGGATCAGCGGCATCTACTACGCGGCTTACACGCTGACGGTGCCATTACTGTCGTCGCTCACCGATCGCGTCGATCCCAAGCGCATCTACCTCGGCTCGGTCGCCCTGACCGCGCTCGCCTTCGCGGGATTCGCCTGGGTCGCGACGGGCTTCTGGTCGGCGCTCGCGTGCCGGGCCCTGATGGGCGTCGGCTGGGCCGGCAGCTACATGCCCGGGCTCAAAGCGCTGAGCGATCTCGTCGAGGGTCCCCAGCAGTCGCGTGCCGTCGCGGCCCACGCCGCGGCGGTCGGCATCAGCGGCGCGCTGTCGTTCGGCGTCGCCGGAGTGGTCAACGCGTGGCTCGGCTGGCAGTGGGCGCTGGTGCCGGGCGCGCTGGGCGCCGCGCTGGCGTTCGTGTTCGTCCTTGTCGGGCTGCCGGCCCGCCCGCCGCGCCCCGCGAGCGGCCCCCGCGGAGCGCTGCTCGACTTCCGGCCCATCCTCCGCAATCGCTCGGCGCTGGCCTACTCGCTCGCGTACTGCGTGCACACCTGGGAGATGTCCGCGCTCCGCGCGTGGGTCGTCACTTTCCTCACGTTCGCGGCCGCGCAGAGCGCCGGGGCGTGGACCCCGATCGCGCCCGCCTCCGTGGCCAGCGTGATGGGGTTGCTCGGCGTGTGGGCCAGCGTGTGGGGCAACGAGCTGTCGATCCGGTTCGGCCGCCGCCGCTTCATCCTCGGCACGTTGCTCGGGTCGGCGGCGATGGCCGGCGTCATCGGGTTCAGCGCGGCACTGCCCTACGCCGGCGCGGCGCTGCTCGTGCTCGTCTACGCGATCCTGATCTGGTCGGATTCCTCGTCACTGACCGCGGGCAGCGCCGGCAGTGCCGAGCCAGGACGGCGGGGCGCCACCCTGGCGGTCCACTCGACGCTGGGCTACGCCGGCGGCTTCCTCGGCCCGCTCGCCCTGGGCGTGACGCTCGATCTTCTGGGCGGCGCCACCGTGCTCGGCTGGGGGGTCGCGTTCGGCCACGTCACGATCGTGCTGCTGGCCGGCGCGCTGGCGTTCGTGTGGCTGCGACCCGCGGATCTCGCCGGCGATCGGCAGGCGACGCCGGCGCGGCCGGTCGCGGCTCCGGCGCCGCGCGGCTAGCCTGCTAGGGTTCGCGTCGGCGCAGCATCTGCTGCAGGCTCTGCCGGGTCAGGCCCAGGCGCTCGGCAGCACGGGTCTTGGAGCCGCACTCCCGGAGGGCATCCTCGATCATCCGGCGCTTCAGCTCTTCGATCGCCTCGTTGAGCGTGCTGGGCGAGCTCCCCGCCCGCCCGGCGTCCCGCACGCGCTCGGAAAGGTGCTCGACGCCGATGGGGCGGCCATCATCGGACAGGGCGAGCGCGCGCTCGACCTCGTTCTCCAGCTCGCGCACGTTGCCGGGAAACGGATAGCCGCGCAGGCACCCGAGCGCCTCCGTGGTGAAGCCCGGCACGGCCCGGCGGCCGCGGTGCAGACGCAGGAAGTGCTCGGCCAGCGCGGGAATGTCTTGCGGTCTGGCCCGTAGCGGCGGCAGCGTGATCGGGAACACGTTCAGGCGGTAGTAGAGATCCTGGCGAAAGGCGCCCTCGCTCACGCGCACTTCCAGGTCGGCGTTGGTGGCGGCGATGACCCGGACGTCCACCTTGCGCGCCGTGGATTCGCCGACGCGGCGCACTTCGCCCTCCTGCAGCACCCGCAGCAGACGGAGCTGAGTGGTCGGCGTCATCTCGCCGACCTCGTCCAGCAAGATCGTGCCGCCGTGCGCTTCCTCGAAGAGGCCGCGGCGCTCGGCGATGGCGCCGGTGAACGCGCCGCGCACGTGGCCGAAGAGCTCGGACTCGAGCAAGGTCTCGGACAGGGCGCCGCAGTTCTGAGCGACGAACTTTCGCTCCCGGCGGCTGCCGCTCTCGTGGATCAGCCGGGCGAACAGCTCCTTGCCGGTGCCCGTGTCGCCGCGCAGCAGCACGGTGGTCGTCGTGTCGAGCACCTTGCGGGCCAGGCCGATGGACTCGCGCAAGCCGGTGGTGGCGCCGGTCACGCCATCGAACGCGGTGGGTCGCGCGCGAATGTCGGCGACCTGTCGCCGGACGGCGTTGTAGGCGAGCTCCAGATCTTCACGCAGGCGGGCGTTTTCCTGGGCGAGCGCGTGGCGCTCGGCCGCGCGCCGCAGGACGACGAGCAGCTCCTTGGAATCCCACGGCTTGGCCACGAAGTGATAGAT
>Ga0111539_10000632_pt1 | contig 45454 bp, 39 predicted proteins | sample RhiMethybrSRZTD1_FD_79667 | JGI IMG/M metagenome (GOLD analysis project Ga0111539, IMG submission 79667) | Populus rhizosphere microbial communities from Tennessee, USA - Rhizosphere MetaG P. TD hybrid SRZTD1 (version 2) (version 2) | ecosystem: Host-associated > Plants > Roots > Rhizosphere >... | reverse complement strand
CTTGCCACCGCCCTGCAGCGCCTGTCTTCGGGCCTGCGCATCAACAGCGCCAAGGACGACGCTGCCGGCCTCGCGATCGCGGAGCGTTTTACGACGCAGATCCGCGGCCTCAACCAGGCCGTCCGTAACGCCAACGACGGCATCTCGCTCGCCCAGACCGCGGAAGGCGCGCTCGGCGAATTGACCAACAACCTGCAGCGCATCCGCGAGCTGGCTGTGCAGTCGGCGAACGCCACCAACTCGGCGTCCGACCGTGCCGCGCTCGACCAGGAAGTGCAGCAGCGTATCGCTGAAATCGACCGCATCGCCGCGCAGACTTCGTTCAACGGCACCAAGGTGCTCGACGGCACCTTCGGCTCCGCCTTGTTCCAGGTCGGTGCGAACGCGGGCGAGACCATTTCGGTCAGCTTCTCGCAGGGCATGAAAGCCAACCAGATCGGCCAGATCGCGACGGGCACGTCGTCGGTGGAAGTGACCACCGCCGCGCTGTCGGGCACGAGCACGATCCAGGTCGGCTCTTCGGCCGCCAAGACGGTCGGTGTGTCGGTGCAGGGCGCCTCGGCGGGTCAGTCCGCTGGCAGCGCGTATGCCAAGGCAGCCGCCATCAACTCGGCGAGCGTCGCGGGCCTCACGGCGACGGCGACCAACAACGTCGAGTTCGGCGTTGCTGCGACCACGGGCACGACCGCTGGCGACACCTACAGCCTGCGCATCAACGGCACGGATATCTACTCGAGCTACGACCAGAACGCCAACGGCGTCCTGAGCGCGCAGCAGATTACCGATGCCATCAACGCGCAGTCGGTGAACACGGGTGTTACGGCGGTGCTGTCGGGCACGAACCTCCGCCTCACGGCGGCTGACGGTCGCGACATCAACATCGCGCAGGCTGTCGCAGGTGGCGCAGCGGGCGGCATCTCTGCCGGCGCTGGCGGTGCCACGACGATCAACGGCGTGACGTATCGCGACGGTACGCTCGACACGACGATTGCCAACGCGGGCGCCTACAGCACGACTGCTGCTGCGGTCAACGGCGGCACGCTGACGCTCTCGGCGACCGAGAACGTCACTGTGACCGGCGACGGCACGGCGATGGGCTTTGCCTCGGCGAACTTCACGCTCGCCAAGGACACGAGGACGCTGAGCTCGGTCAACGTGTTGACCGTCTCCGCGGCGAACGACGCCCTGAGCCGCATCGACTCGGCGCTGACGACCGTGAGCGGTCTGCGCAGCACCTTCGGCGCGATTCAGAACCGCTTCGAGTCCACCATCGCGAACCTGCAGGCGACTTCGGAGAACCTCACGGCCTCCCGCAGCCGCATTCAGGACGCCGACTTTGCCGCGGAAACTGCCGCTCTCACGCGCGCGCAGATCCTGCAGCAGGCCGGCACGGCGATCCTGGCACAGGCGAATGCGGTGCCGCAGAACGTGCTCTCGCTGCTCCGCTAACGGGCAGCCCGGGATGACGTTTGACTGACATCAGCTCGATGGCAGGACACGCGGTGGGCGGTGGCGGTCGCAGGACCTCCATCGCCCGCCGTTTTTGAATTGACAACACGGAGCAGGCCATGAGCGATGACGGCATGACTGTGAAGCCGGTGACGACGCCGACGCCCGTGCAGGTAGCTGCACCGGCTCCGGCCGCGCGGGAGCAGGCCAACCCGAAACAGCCGCCCGTCGACATCGAGAAGGTGGCGCGGCAGATGGAGACCTTCCTGAAGAGCGTCAGCCGCTCGCTCGAGTTCCACGTCGACGACGCCAGCGGCCGCATGGTCTGCAGCGTGCGCGACGCGCAGACCGGTGACCTCATCCGGCAGATTCCGAACGAAGAGGTTCTGCGGCTCGCGGAGCTGGCCCAGGACGAAACGATCGTGCTCGTAAACGAGAAAGCATAATGGCAGGCATTCAAGCGAACGGCGTCGGCTCGGGACTCGACATCAACAGCCTGGTGTCGCAGCTCGTCACCGCCGAAGGCACGCCGCTGCAACAGCGCATCACGCGCCACGAAGTTGCAGTCACGACGCAGATTTCCGCGCTCGGCACGCTCAAGGGCGCGCTCGCTGCGTTCAAGACCGCGCTCGAGCCGCTCAAGAGCGTCGACACTTTCCAGTCCCGCAAGGCGACTTCCGCCGACCCCTCGATCTTCACCGTGACCGCCGATACCGACGCGGTGGCCGGCAGCTACAACGTCGAAGTCGTGCATCTTGCGAAGGCAAATCAGCTGGCCTCGCAGGCGTTCGTGGGCGGCAGCACCGCAAACGTCGGTTATGGCTCACTGGCGATCAGCGTCGGCGGCAAGACTTTCAACGTGACGATCGACCAGGATGCGGCCACGCTCGATGACGTCCGCAATGCGATCAACAGCGCTGCCGACAACACCGGAGTGCAGGCGACGCTGCTCAATACCGCGGCGGGGTCGCGGCTGGTGCTGACGGCGAATGCGACCGGCGCCGGCAGCGCGATCAAGGTCGTCGCCAGCGGCGGCAACGGTGGCCTCGACAAGCTGACATACGATCCGCTGGCTCCGCCGGTGCCGCCCGCTCCAGGTCTGACGCAGCTCCAGCCGGCGCAGAATGCGCAGATTCGCATCGCTGGCTTCGATATCGACAGCGACACCAACGTCTTCGAGAACGCGATCGACGGCGTGACGATCACGGCGGTGGCGGAGTCCGAAGGCGAGGAAGTCGCGCTCGATGTCGCTTTCGACAAGAGCTCGGTCCAGGACCGCATCCAGAAGTTCGTCACCGGGTACAACTCGATGCAGACGCAACTGGCGAAGCTCGGCAGCTACGACGCCGAAACCAAGGCGGCCGGCCCGTTGCTTGGAGATTCCCTGCTGCGCGCGATCGAGAGCGAGACGCGGCGCGCACTCACCAATCCGGTGACCGGCGTCAGCGGCAGCTACACGACTCTCGCGAGCATTGGCATCACGACCAGCGCGACCGGCGCATTGCAGGTCGACTCCGCGAAGCTGGCGAAGGCCCTGGATGCGGACCCGCAGGGCGTCGCGGAGCTGTTCGGTTCCGACACCGGCGTGGCGGCGCGCCTGTACTCGCAGCTGGACGACCGGCTGAAGACCGCGGGCGATATCGAAGGTCGCAACACCCAGCTGAAGAGCGAGCTGAAGGACATCGACCGCGACAAGCAGGCCTTCAATCTGCGCATGGAGCAGGTGGAGGCGCGCTATCGCAAACAGTTCACTGCGCTCGACACGCTGCTGTCGCAGATGCAGTCGACCTCGAACTACCTGACGCAGCAGCTGGCAAATCTGCCGAAGCCCGGAGCGTGACGAAGGTGATGAACGTGATGAAAGTGATGAGGTCATCACCGTCATCACCTCCAGCACTTTCCCACTCAAGTCCCTAGTCCAGCCGCCGCTAAATATCTCAGGAACCTTTCTCACGGAGATGCCGCCATGTCCCATGCCGCAAAACTCGCTGCCTACAGCAGCGCGCAGGCGCATGGCGGAGTCGCCGCGGCTGATCCGCACCGACTGATCGTGATGCTGCTGGACGGCGCCCTGGAGCGCATCAGCACGGCCAGGGGTTGCATGACGCGCGGCGAGACGGCCGAGAAGGCCCGCCTGCTGAATCGCGCTGTCTCGATCATCGGCGAGCTCCGCAGCAGTCTCGATCTCAAGACCGGCGGCCAGATCGCCGCCAACCTGGGCGAGCTCTATGACTACATGTGCCGGCGCCTGCTGAAGGCGACCAGCGATAACCGCCCCGAGATGCTCGACGAAGTCATGAAGCTGCTGCACGAAGTTCGCGGCGCATGGGTTGCGATCCCGAATGAGGCGCGCGCCCGATGAGCGGCCCGATCGCAGACGGCGTCATGGCCGCGACCTACAAGCTCGTGCAGCAGGCCCTGTCGGGTCAGTGGCAGGAAGTCCCGAAGACGATCCAGGAGCGACGCGACCTCCTGAACCAGATTGCCTCAACCGCCCGTCCCCAGGACCAGGCGTGGCTGAGCGCGCTGCGCCAGGCAATGAGCGAGTCGGACGCCGCGGTCGCCACGATTGCGCAGACTGCGGCGGCTCCGGCTATTGGTGTGGGTTCGGCTTCGGCCGAACAATCCGGCGAACCGACGGACGCCGTCGCTTCCGTCATGAATATGCTCGGCAAGGGAGGCTGACATGTACGAGGGTCTCGACACAGTCGTTCTCTACGAAGAGCTTGCCTACGAGGACGTGCTGCCCGTTTCCTGGCGCAAGATGCCCGAGCCGTTCGATCCGGCACTGATCGGCAGCTACGCGGACCGCAACCTGCGGGTGCTGCAGGCCCTGGCGGCGCTCGACGAGCACGGCCAGCCCGAGAAGACCGATGAGAGCTCGCCGCACGCCGCGGACATCATGCGGCTCGACCTCAAGGTCAACCTGCTGCTCGATATGGTCGGCGCACTGCTGGTCGCCAGCCGTCCCCGGCCCAAGCCCACGTCGATCCGCTTCAATGCGCTCGGCAGCGTGTGGCAGGCGATTGCTCCGTTCCCCGAGCTGGGAGCTCAGGGAGTCCTTGAGATCTATGTCCGCGACAGCATCGCCGAGCCGCTGCGCCTCGCCGGCCGCATCGCTTCGGTCGGGCCCGACGGTCGCGTCAAAGTGCGGTTCGCCGCGCTCAGCGAGAACGTCGCGGACCTGCTGGAGAAGCTCGCCTTCCGCAAGCATCGGCGACAGGTCGCGGGGATTCGCTCGCCGAAGAAGTAGCGCGAAGCAAAAAATAAACAAGAAAATGAGAACTCGTCGTGACGGTGGAGCAGAGTCGGGCTGAAGCCCGACCTACATGCCGCTCATACGCATGATGTCTTTGTAGGTCGGGCTTCAGCCCGACATGCATTCGGTTTTCCGAAATTTTGCGCGCGCGCTTTTTTTCCGACGCACGCGCTGCACGAAATATCCTTGTTTTTAGCAATACGCGCGCGTCTTCCACTACTGCGGGCTCAGTCGTTCCCTTAAGCGCGCGCCAAATTTCTGGCAGTAGTTCACGAGCGAGGGTCGTTCAGGGAGAGTCTTATAGAGCAACTTACACGGAGAGACAGAATGTCGCCAAGACAAAAGCACTCGCGCCAAGAGCGCAAGGACCGGAATGAACCTGAGCGACACGGCCAGACTGAGAACACTCACCCTGCAGCGGGCAGTCGTCTATGACGGCGACTCGCAGCGCGCGGAGCGAGTGGCGGAAGTCTTGCGCACGCTCGGGCTCGAGCCGCTCCTGATCGATCACAGCGCACTGATGCGGGCGGTCATCCAGGCGCCGAGCACCCCGCCGGCCCTGCTCATCGGCGACGTTGCCGACTGCGACTGGCGCGAGCTCGGCGCCGCACTGCGTGAGCAGCTCGGCGATGTTCCGGTCGTCGCCTACGGTTCGAGCGCGGTGGCCGACCAGCTGCTCGCGACCCTCGGCCCACGGCTCCAGCGCCTGCACTTCCCGTTCAAGCACACCACCCTGGCCGCCGCCCTGCGCGTGCCGGTCGAAGCGGCCTTGGAAGAGGCCGGCGATGTGAACATGCCGACCGGTTCCTCGGCGGCCGTGCGCGAAGTCAGCGCGCTGATCCGCCAGGTCGCGGCCCACGATTCGAGCGTGCTGATCCTCGGCGAGTCCGGCACCGGCAAGGAGCTGGCGGCCCGCGCCATCCATGATGCCAGCCCGCGCCGCCAGCGGCCGTTCATCGCCATCAACTGCGGCGCCATCCCGGCCGAGCTGCTCGAGAGCGAGCTGTTCGGGCACGAGAAGGGGTCGTTCACGGGCGCGATCGCCGCCCGCAAGGGTCGCTTCGAGATCGCCGAGGGCGGCACGCTGTTCCTCGACGAGATCGGCGACATGAGCCTGCCGATGCAGGTCAAGCTGCTGCGGGTGTTGCAGGAGCGCGTGTTCGAGCGCGTCGGCAATCACACGCCGATCCGCTGCAACGTGCGCATCATCGCCGCGACTCACCGCAACCTCGAAGATTCGATCGCCCGCGGCGCGTTCCGCGAGGACCTGTTCTACCGCCTCAACGTGTTCCCCATCGAGATGCCGTCCTTGCGCTCGCGCATCGACGATCTGCCGTTGCTGGTGCGGGATTTCTCGGACCGCAACGTCGACGCCGGGCGCAGCAAGGTCGAGCTGACAGCCCGCACCGTCAAGGTGCTGAGCGCCTACCCGTGGCCCGGCAACGTCCGCGAGCTGGGTAATCTGATCGAGCGCCTCTCGATCCTGTGCCCGAACCGGCGCGTCGACGTCGCCGACCTGCCGCTCAAGTACCGGCCGCCGGCGGTGCTGGCGCAGCTCGACCTGGACGCCGTCCCCGAGGAGCTGCCGCCGCTCGAGGCGGCCGACGAAACAATGGAGGCCCCCGCCATCGACGAGCGCGAAGTGATCGCGATGCTGACGGAGCAGGATTCCGGCGAAACCGTCGTGCAGCTGCCGGCGGAAGGCCTGGACCTGCGCGACCACCTGTTCAGCATCGAGCGCGGCCTGATCCAGCAGGCGCTGAGTCGCTCGGGCGGCACCGTCGCGCACGCGGCGCGGCTGTTGAAGCTGCGGCGCACGACGCTGGTCGAAAAGCTCCGCAAGTTCCAGATGCTCAACGAAGCGGCGGCGTCGGAAGTTTGACGGGATACCTGCAGGTCGGGCTTCAGCCCGACTCTTCGCCAGATCCGCCGCCCCATTGTCGGGCTAAAGCCCGACCTACATCTGACAAGCGTGTGACCGGCTCCACAGGATCGCCGCCCCAATCCGCCCAACCCCGCCACTGGAACAGAACTTGCTCCCTCACTGGTCACTATGGGCGTGATCTCACGAATGGCTGACTACGGGCGCGACGCCGGGGCCTCCCCGGCAGCGCCAGTCGCCAGTGGCCAGTCGCCCGCCGTTGCTTGCTCCGACATGATCGCGACCGCCGAACTGTCGCGGCGCCTGGCGGAGCTCGCCCGGCGGGTCGCAGCGAGCGACTGCACGGTACTGATCGCGGGCGAGTCGGGCACCGGCAAGGAAGTTCTGGCGCGCTTCATCCATCGCAACTCGCCGCGGGCCGAGCGCCCGTTTGTCGCGGTCAATTGCGCGGCGATTCCCGAGAACATGCTCGAAGCGATCCTCTTCGGTTACGAGCGCGGCGCGTTCACCGGCGCGCACGCTGCGCACCCCGGCAAGTTCGAGCAGGCGCAGGGCGGCACCCTGCTGCTCGATGAAGTGACCGAGATGCCGCTGAGCCTGCAGGCGAAGCTGCTGCGCGTCCTGCAGGAGCGCGAAGTCGAACGCCTCGGCGGCCGCGTGCCGGTGTCGCTCGACGTGCGCGTGCTCGCGACGACGAATCGCAATCTGCGCGGTGAAGTCACCGCCGGACGTTTCCGCGAAGACCTGTACTACCGCCTGAACGTGTTTCCTCTCACGACCGCGCCGCTGCGCGAGCGTCGCGACGACGTGTTGCCGCTCGCGATGCACGTGCTCAACGCGCGCAGCCGGCCCGGCGAGCGCATTCCCGCTCTCAGCGCCGAAGCCGCGCACGTGCTGCTGACGCACGTGTGGCCCGGCAATGTGCGCGAGCTCGACAACGTGATGCAGCGAGCGCTGATCCTGGCCAACGGCCCAGTGATTGCGGCCGAGCACATTCAGATAGAAGGTGTCGGACTGAAGTCCGACCTCCGGGATGACTGTAGGTCGGGCTTCAGCCCGACTTCAGCGCCTGCAGCCCTGTCCGCTTCCATCTCCGCCACCGAGCGCGACCTGATCCTCGACGCTCTGCGCACCGACAACGGTAACCGTCAAGCGATGGCCAAGCGTCTCGGCATCAGCCCGCGCACCTTGCGCTACAAGCTCGCCAAGCTGCGTGAAGCCGGCGTCGAAGTCTGAGGGAAACAGTCATGTCGAACGTGCAGATCGATGCAGTGCTCGCCCAGATCCGCGCCATGCAATCGCAGGTGCGCGGCGCCGGCGGCCCGCCGTCGGAGATTTCGCAGGCCGCTGCCGGCGTCGGCGGGGCGCTGCAGTCTCCGACCAACTCGTTCGCGAACGTGTTGAAGCAGGGCCTGGACCAGGTGAACCAGACGCAGCAGAGCGCCGCGGACCTTGCGACGAAGTTCGAGCGCGGCGTGCCGGGCATCGAGCTGCCGCAGGTCATGCTCGAGATGCAGAAAGCCAGTGTGTCGTTTCGTGCGATCACCGAAGTACGCAACCGCTTCGTCAATGCGTACCAGGAGATCATGAACATGCCCATCTGATGAAAGAGTTAGGTGAATAGGTCATGAGTACTGAAGCGGCGGCGTTGCCGCGTCCTTCGATCATCCCGCCGAGCCTGAAGCCGCTCGCGCTGCTCATCGGCATCGCCGCGGCCGTGGCTGCCGGCGTCGTGATCGTGCTGTGGTCCAAGGAGCCGACCTACAGCCTGCTGTACGGCAACCTCGGCCAGCAGGACGCCGCGCAGATCGCGCAGGCGCTCGACACCAACAACATCCCGTACAAGATCGATGGCGGCACGATCACGGTTCCCGCCGATCGCGTTCACGATGCGCGCCTGAAGCTGGCGGCGCAGGGCCTGCCGGAAGGCGATGGCGGTTTCGCCGTCATGTCGAAGGAGCCGGGATTCGGCGTCAGCCAGTTCATGGAAGGCGCGCGCTATCAGCACGCACTCGAGACGGAGCTCGCTCGCACGATCTCCAACCTGCAACCGGTCGAAGGCGCGCGGGTGCACCTCGCGCTGCCGCGGCAGTCCGCGTTCGTGCGCGATCGCCGGCCGCCGAGCGCATCGGTGTTCCTGCAGATGAAGCCCGGCCGCCGGCTCGAATCCGAACAAGTGACTGCGATCGTCAATCTGGTTGCGTCGAGCATTCCCGAGTTGGAGGCGGACCAGGTCACTGTCGTCGATCAGCAAGGTCGTCTGCTATCCGCGCCGGAAGGCAACGACGAGATGGCCGCGCGCGAGAAGCAGCTCGAAATCGCTCGCGGGATGGAAGAGCGCTACACGCAGCGCGTCGAGCAGTTGCTCGCGCCGCTCGTCGGGCCGGGCCGCGTGCGAGCGCAGGTCGTGGCCGACGTCGAGCTCTCGACCACCGAAGAAGCGCGCGAACAGTACCGGCCGGAGAGCCAGATCGTTCGCAGCGAGCAGACTGCGGAAGAGACCAGCCGTAACGGCTCGGGTCCGCAAGGTGTGCCCGGTGCGCTCACGAACCAACCGCCGGCGCCTGGCGTTGCGTTGCCGCCCGGCGTTGCAGCAGGTGCGCAGGCAGCCAATGCAAACGCCAACGCGCAGCAGCCGACTACGCCGGCGCCAGCTCCGGACAATACTTCCAAGCAGTCGACGCGCAACTACGAGATCGATCGCACGGTGGCTTACACACGTCAGCCCGCCGGTCGACTGAAGCGGCTGACAGTCGCAGTGCTCGTCGACAATCTGCGTACGACGGACGACGACGGCAACGTCACCGAGACGGCGCTCACGCCCGAGCAGCTCGAGAACATGACGAAGCTGGTCAAGGACGCCGTCGGCTTCGATCAGGCGCGTGGCGACAGCGTCAACGTCGTGAATGCCTCGTTCAAGGGCGAGCTGAAGCCGGAAGACGTGCAGGAAGACGTGATCCCGCTGTGGGAGCGCCCGCTGGTGCGCGACATCGCGAAGCTGCTCGCCGGATTGATCGTGCTGCTCGTGCTCGTGTTGATGGTGTTGCGTCCGCTGATCCGCGGTTTGCTCGCTCAGCCGCGCATCGCATTCACGCCGGCGGCGGCATTGCCGGGTGAGCCGGGTAGCAGCCTGCCGGCGGGACGCGGCGCTGCAGGGCAGCTCGACTACGACGGACAGGTTTCGCAGGCGCGCTCGATGGTGACGCAGGACGCGGCGCGCGTGGCGCAGGTCGTGAAGACGTGGGTTGGCAACGATGAGTAAGAAGCAGCCCCATGACGGCAAGCGCAGCGGCACGGAGCGTGCCGCGATCTTCCTGCTGTCGCTCGGCGAGCAGGAAGCGACCGAGGTCATGCGGCACATGGGTGCCAAGGACGTGCAGCGCATCGGCGCCGCGATGACTCAGCTGCAGAACGTCTCGCGCACTGACGTGAGCCAGGTGCTGAACGACTTCAGCCTGTCGGTGGAAGGGCAGACGTCGCTCGGCGTCGGCGTCGACGAATACCTGCGCAAGGTGCTGGTTGGCGCGCTCGGCGAGGAGAAGGCGCGCGGCATCATCGATCGCATCCTGTTCGGTCGCTCCAGCAAGGGACTCGAAGCGCTCAAATGGATGGACCCGCGCGCAGTCGCCGAGCTGATCCGGCAGGAGCATCCGCAGATCATCGCGATCATCCTGGCGTACCTCGATGCGGACCAGGCCGCCGACATCCTCGGCCACTTCCCCGAGCCGCTGCGCGCGGATGTCGTGCTGCGCATTGCGACGCTCGACGGCATCCAGCCTTCGGCGCTGCACGAGCTCGACGAAGTCATCGAGAAGCAGTTCGCCGGCCGTGCCGCGGGACTCAAGACCTCCGTGCTCGGCGGCGTGAAGAGCGCGGCCAACATCCTCAACTTCATGGATTCGAGCGCCGAGGCCAACGTGGTCGAGCTGATCTCGAAGGTCGACGAGTCGCTCGGCACGAAGATCCAGGATCTGATGTTCGTGTTCGACGACATCGCCGACATCGACGACCGCGGCATGCAGGAAGTGCTGCGCGCCGTGCCCAGCGACAAGCTGCTGCTGGCGATCAAGGGCGCGGACGAGCCGCTCAAGCAGAAGATCTTCAAGAACATGTCGCAACGTGCCGCCGAGATGCTCAAGGACGACCTGGAAGCGAAAGGCCCGGTGCGCCTGTCCGAAGTCGAAGCCGCGCAGAAGGAAATCCTGGCGATCGTCCGCAAGATGTCCGAGGCCGGCACGATTCAGCTCGGCGGCAAGGGCGAGGAGTTCGTATGACCTCGGTGTCGCGCTGGGACCTGCCGGCCGTTGCCGGCAAGACAGTGCAGGGCCGGCGCGCCGGCCGGACCGTCAGCGAGCTCGAGGAGGTCGAGCAGCGGGCCCACAAGGAAGCGTACGCGAAAGGTCACGCAGCCGGTCTCGCCGCTGCGCGCGCCGAATCGCAGCAGGCCCTCAATCAGCTCAAGACCCAGGTTGCGACGATCGACAGGATGCTGGCCGAGATCGCGCAGCCGTTTCGCGAGCTGGATTCGCAGGTCGAAGAGCAGCTCGTGCAGCTCGCCGTCACGATCGCGCGGCAGCTCGTGCGTCGTGAGCTGCGAATGGACCCCGCGCAGGTGATCGCGATCATTCGCGAAACAGTGGCGCTGTTGCCGGCAGCCACGCGCGACGTACGCGTTCACCTGCATCCGGAGGATGCAAGCGTCGTGCGCGAAAAGCTCGCGACTCCGGGCGCAGATCGCGCCTGGACGATCGTCGAAGACCCGGTGATGACGCGCGGTGGTTGTCGCGTCACGACTGATACCGCACACATCGATCAGCGGCTCGAGACCCGGATCCAGGGCATCATGGCCGCAATCCTCGGCGAAGAGCGCAGCGATGCCGGACGCGGCGCGTAGCTCGAAGATCGCGAGCCTGCTCGAACGGCATGCAAAGCGTGTCGAGCAGCTGCCGCCGCCGCCTGTCGAGGGCGTGCTGACGCGCATGGTTGGCCTCACGCTCGAAGCGGCAGGCTGTCAGGCCGCTGTCGGCGATCGTTGCGACGTGCTCGGTAATGACGGCGCGCGGATCGAGGCGGAGGTCGTCGGCTTCTCGGGAGATCGTCTCTATCTCATGCCGACCGGCGACATCCACGGTTTGAAGCCCAACGCGCGCGTCGTTCCGCGCTCGGGCGCCGAGACGGTGGCTGTCGGTCCGCAGCTGCTCGGCCGAATCATCGATGGTGCCGGCGCGCCGCTCGACAATCTTGGCCAGATCGCCGGCGAAGAGCGCATTCGCCTCACCGGCACACCGATCAATCCCTTGTCGCGTCAGCCGATCGAGGAACCGCTGGATGTCGGCGTGCGCGCGATCAACTCGCTGCTGACCGTCGGCCGCGGCCAGCGCATCGGCCTGTTTGCAGGCAGCGGCGTCGGCAAGAGCGTGCTGCTCGGAATGATGGCGCGCTACACGAGCGCTGATGTCATCGTCGTCGGCCTGATCGGCGAGCGCGGCCGCGAAGTGAAGGAATTCGTCGAGCGCATTCTCGGGCCGGAAGGCCTGCAGCGCGCCATCGTCGTCGCGACGCCGGCGGACAATCCGCCACTGATGCGTCTGCACGGCGCGTGGCGTGCCACGGCGATAGCGGAGTACTTTCGGGACCAGGGCAAGAACGTCCTGCTCATCATGGATTCGCTGACGCGCTTCGCCCAGGCACAGCGGGAGATCGGTCTTGCGATCGGCGAGGCGCCTGCGACCAAGGGCTATCCGCCTTCGGTCTTCGCGCGCTTGCCGCAGTTGGTCGAGCGTGCCGGCAACGGCGCAGCAGGCAGCGGCTCGATCACGGCCTTCTATACGGTGCTGACCGAGGGCGATGACCAGCAGGATCCGATCGCGGACTCCGCACGCGCGATCCTCGACGGTCACGTGGTGCTGTCGCGGCGCATTGCCGAGGCCGGCCATTACCCCGCGATCGACATCGAAGCCTCGATCAGCCGCGTGATGCACGACGTGGTCGCGCCGGAGCAGTTCGTGCTCGCACGCCACTTCAAGCAGGCGCTCAGCACCTATCAGCAGAACCGCGACCTGATCGCGATCGGCGCGTACCACAAGGGGAGCGATCCGCGGATCGACGCGGCGATTGCGCTGTGGCCGAACATGCAGAACTTCCTGCAGCAGGATTTGACGGAGCGCGTCGACTATCACCGTAGCCTGGTCGAGCTCGGCGCGGTCATCGGCGGTGCCGCGTGACCCGCGTCAAGCGCATGAAGCCGGTGCAGCACCTGTACGACGACACCGAGCGTCGCACGGCGCTGAGCCTGGCGACGATCGAGCGCAAGGTGGCGGACGCCGAGACGAAGCTGCAGGAGCTCGAGCGCTACCGCGTCGACTATGACAAGCAGTTTGCGCAGCGCGCCGGGGGTGGCATCAGCGTGACGGCACTGCGTGACTACCAGGCCTTCCTGGCGCGGCTGTCGGAAGCGATCAAGCAACAGCAAGCCGTCGTGAACCGTGCGCAATCCGAGCGAGACGCCGAGCGTCGGCGCTGGCAGGAAGCCGCGAAGCGCGCCAAGGCGCTCGGCCACGTCGTCGAGCAATGGCAGAGCGAGGAGCGCCGCGCCTCGGATCGCCGCGAACAGCGCGAGAGCGACGAGCGCGCCCAACGCAGAGTAACCAAGACATGACCCCCACGAATCTTCCCGTGCAGCCTGCGACTCCCGCGACTGCGGCGCAGGGATATACCGCGACTGCGGCGACGGAGCCGACGACCGCGACCGACTTCCTGCTGATGCTCGGGCAACTCGTCGCCGCATCCATGCAGCGCAGCGGCACGAGCGTCGCGCCGACGACCAAAGCGCCGGCGATGGTGCTCGACGACGCAAAAAAGGACGAGATCGATCCCGAGCAATTGCTCGCGATGTTCGCAATGGCCGTGCCGGCGCCGATGCATCCGATCAACATCGACGTTCCGGTGGGACAGGCGCTGCAGGCGTTGTCCGGCGTGACTGGCCAGGCCGGCGGTACGGACGGCCCCATGCAGAACCTTCTGCAGGAGGTCGCAAAGCAGATTGCGGACTCGAAGCTGTTCGCCGGCATAAATGCGGACGGTACGACGCAGAGCACCGAAGCGCCGAAAGCGGCGGACGGCTCGCAAGTGCCGACGCTGCCGGTCCAGCTACAGCAGCCGCAGATACAGAGCAATCCGCACGCTCATGATGCGATCTCCCGTCCGGTGCACGCGCCAGTCGGTACGGCGGCCTGGGCAGATGAGATCGGCGCGCGAGTCGTGATGATGTCCGAGTCCGGCAACCACAGTGCGTCGCTGAAGCTGTCGCCGGAGCATCTCGGTCCGCTGGAAATCAACATCACCGTTCGCGACGACAAGGCGTCGGTTTGGTTCGGCGCCGCGCATGCGGATACGCGTGCCGCGATCGAAACAGCATTGCCGCGGCTGCGCGAAATGTTCGCGTCGCAGGGGCTTTCGCTCGCCGATGCAGGTGTGTTCCGCGAGCCGCCGCGCGAGCAACAGCCGGTCGTGAAGAGCAGCACGACGTCGGCGGGGCAGGGCGATGCGACGGAAGACGTCGGCGCCGTCAGCACGCGCGCGAGACTGGGACTCGTCGACGCTTACGCCTGAGATCCTTCAGGCGAATGCTCATCGTCGTCTACCTCGGTGCCGGCTCCGCGAGCGGGCCGCGGGACTCCGCAGTACCTGGTTGGAGCGCATTTTCGCCGGCGGCACTTGCATAGACCGCAGCAAGTTCCTGCCGCTCGTCGCGCACGCTGACCGTCGGCAGGTGATACAGCTCGCACTGTGCGCGCTCGCGCGTCACGTCGAGAATTCCGTAGCCTCGCTTGTTGAGCTCGACGTACTTCATGTGCGGCGAGGTCGTCCGGACCTGCTCGGCATCTGTGACCGCCTGGGCAGGTTCTCTCAGGCCCGGTGAGCTCACTGCAGGCCCGACGAATTCGACGCCGACGACGCGTGCTTCGTCTGCCGTCGCGGATGCCGCCCACGGGTTCGACTTCAGCTCGTTGCACCACGAAGAGTGGATGTCGCCGGTCAGCACCACGTTGTTGCGGATGTCGCGCTCGCGCAGCACTTCGAACAGGCGCTCGCGCGCGGGCCAATAGCCGTCCCATTGATCGGGGTTGCGAATGGTTCGTCCTTCGGTGCGGCTGAGCTGCGCCATCATCACCTGCTGGCCGAGGATGCGCCAAGGCTGCTTGTGACGCTGCGATCCGCGCAGCTCGCGCTCGAGCCATGCTTCCTGATCGGCGCCGAGCAGCGTGCGCTTTGCGTCGGCGATCTGCGGGTCGTTGGCAGCGATGTCCTTCTCGCCGGACTTGATGTCGATCTGTTTGTCGCGGCCATGCAGCCGCGTGTCGAGCATCAGGAGGTCGGCGAGATCGCCGAAGCGGAAACTCCGGTAGATCCTGTCGTCGGACAACGAGGCATCGCGAATCGGCATGTATTCGTTGTACGCCCGTACCGCGTGGCGGCGTCGGTCTCGCCATTCGCCTTCGCCGTGGTCCGGGTTGTGATTCTCGGCGCCGTCGCGCCACGAGTTGTTCGCGGTCTCGTGATCGTCCCACACGGTGATGAACGGATGCTGGCGATGGACCTCCTGCAGATCCGGATCGGTGCGATACAGCCCGTAGCGCAGGCGATAGTCGTCGAGCGTCACGATTTCATGGGTCGGCACGACGTCGCGTGTGCCCGCGAGCTGCCGATCGGCGTATTCGCCGAGCTTGTACTCGTAGATGTAGTCGCCGAGATGCAGCACGAAGTCCAGGTCGTTGCGCTCGGCGATCCGCGCATAGGCATTGAAGTAGCCGAATGGGTAGTTCGCGCACGAAGCGAAGGCGAGCCGCAATCGATCGACGCGCCCTGTCGGCAGCGTGCGCGTACGGCCGACCGGTGATTTCACGCCGCGGGCTTCGAACTGGTAGTAGTAGGTGAGGGCAGGTTTCAGCCCGGCAGCGTCGACCTTGACGGTGAAGTCTCGCCGACGATCAGTCACGAAGCGTCCGGACTGCCGGATCTGCTTCATGCCCGGATCGCTCGCGACCGCCCAGTGCACGCGCACCGTCTCGCTGAGCTCTACAGGCGTTACGCGCGTCCACAGAATCACGCGGTCGCGCTGCGGATCACCGCTGGCGACGCCGTGAGCAAAGGTGAACGAAGGTTCGTCATCGCGCGCGAACACCACGGGCGCGAGACCGAGCGCGCCCAACGCAGCGATGAGCTCACGGCGATTCAGCTGCGTCATGGGATCATCCCCAGACCTCGCCAAACAACCGCGCGAAATTCGCGCCGAGAATCTTCTCGATGCGCTTGGAGTTCCAGCCGCGATCGCCCAGATCGTTGGCGAGCGTGAAGAAGCGGCGCGCGTCGTTGTATTCCGGCACGAGATTGAACACGTCCGCCGCTTCGCCTGGCGCGGCGATGCCGGCCTTCGCGCGATCCTCGTAGAACTTGCGCTGGAACGCTGCGTACTTCTCGTCGAGCTTGATGCCGGAAATACCGCCGTCGGTGCCGAGACCGACATGGTCTTCGCCGCAGACGTTGACGGCGTGGTCGAGGTGTTGGATCAGATCGTCCGCATGTGGCTGGCCCGATGCGCGCAGGAACGGCATGAAGTAGATGCCGACCACGCCGCCGCGGTCGGCCAGCGCCTTCAGCTCGCTGTCGTGAGTGTTGCGCGGAACGTCGACCAGCGCGCGGCAACCGGTGTGCGTGATCGCCATCGGCGCCTGCGACGCGGCGATGCCTTCGCTCTGCGTGCGCGCACCGGCGTGACTGAGATCGACCAGGATCCTGAGCTTGTTGAGCCGCTCGATGAGTTCATGGCCCAGTTTGCTCAACCCGCCATTGGCAGGCTCGAGGCAGCCGTCGCCCATCAGATTGCGGCGGTTATAGCAGGGCTGAACAATACGCAGCCCGAGGCCGTGGAATACAGTCAATCGATCGAGCTGTCCGTCGAGTGGGCTGGTGTCCTGAAAGCCGTAGATGAGGCCCATGCGGCCCGCGGTCTTGGCGGCGGTGAGGTCGCGACCGGTCAGCACTTTCATGAAGTGGTCGGGATGCTTGGCGATTTCCGCGTCCGAGTACGCGATGGCCGTGACCGTCTCCTCGAACTTTCCCGGTCCGTTGCCGACGCTGCTGACCGTGACGTTCACTGCAGTGACACCCGAAGCTTTCACGTCCGCGAGTGCCGCGGCAGAGAGTGGGGCATCGGGAGGTACGTCCGGCTCGAATCCACCGGGACCGCCGAGCGCATCGATCACGATTGCCTTGGCATACGCCTGTTCGGAGAAAGCGCGCTTGGGTGCTGCAGCCCGGGCGATGGGGGAGGCGGCCAGCGCGGCCGCTGTCGCGGCAGACAGGAATTCGCGTCGATCGAGCACTTTGGTTCTCCTGGGTCCCGGCGGCGAATCGGCGCGCATTGTAGCGCGGGCAGCGCTGCGGTACCGTACCGGCACGATAAGTAGAACAACGGGGAGGACCGATCATGTTCACGCGCTTCTCTCGCAGCTGGGAACTGATCAAGGCGAGCGGCGCCGTCCTGCGCCAGGACAAGGAACTGCTGCTGTTTCCGCTGTTCTCCGCGATCGCAACGCTGCTGGTAGCGGCGAGCTTCATCGTGCCGCTGATCCTGACCGGCGCGCTCGAGCAGACCCGCGTCGAGGGCTCCGAGGGGCCCTACCTGGTCTTCCTCTTTCTGTTCTACCTGGTGCAGTACTCCATCATCTTCTTCTTCAATTCGGCGCTGGTCGGCGCGGCGATGATCCGGCTGGACGGCGGCGACCCGACTGTGCGCGACGGCCTGCGTATCGCGGGCTCGCGCTTCGGGCAGATTCTCGGCTACGCGGCGATCGCCGCGACGGTCGGCTTGATCCTGCGCATCATCGAAGAGCGCGCGGGTTTCATCGGCCGCTGGATCGCCGGGCTGCTCGGGCTTGCGTTCACGGTCGCAACCTTCCTGACGGTGCCGATCCTCGTGAGTCGCGACATCGGGCCGATGGAAGCTGTCAAGGAAAGCGCGTCGCTGCTGAAGAAGACCTGGGGCGAGAACATCATCGGCAACGCGGGCATGGGCCTGGTGTTCTTCCTGTTCTATCTCGGCATCATCGGCGTCGCGCTGGTGTTCGTGTTCGGAGCTGCGCAGACGGGCAGCCCGACGTTGATCGTGCTCGTCGCGGTCATCGCCGTTTTCGCGATCATCGGACTCGCGCTGGTGCAGACGGCGCTGCAAGGCGTCTACTCGGCTGCGCTCTATCGATATGCGACTGACGGCAACGTCGGCGAGTCGTTCTCGAGTGCGTTGCTGGGCGAGGCGTTCAGACCGAAGCGCTGAGAGCGCTGGCGTCGATCACACGGCTATTCCCTGCGACTTCAGATACTCGTCGTAGCTGCCTTTGAAGTCGACGAGCGTGCCGCCCGGGCGCAGCTCGAGGATGCGCGTCGCCAGCGCGCCGACGAACTCGCGATCGTGCGAGACGAACAGCAGCGTGCCGGGGTATTTCTCCAGGCCGATCTGCAGCGACTCGATCGTTTCCATGTCCATGTGGTTGGTGGGCTCGTCGAGCAGCATGACGTTCGGCTTGGTGAGCATCAGCTTGCCGTAGATCATGCGGCCCTTCTCGCCGCCCGACAGCACCTTGACCTGCTTGCGGATCTCGTCCCCGGAGAACAGCAGTCGCCCGAGCGTGCCGCGGATGACCTGGTCGTCGTCCGATTTGGCGCGCCATTCGCTCATCCAGGTGAAGAGGTCTGTTTTCTTCGCGAATTCGGCCTGCGGGTCCTGCGGCATGTAGCCCGGCTGCGCGTTCTCGACCCAGGTGATCTTGCCCTTCGTCGGATGCAGGTCGCCCGCGAGCAACCGCATCAGCGTCGTCTTGCCGATGCCGTTCGGTCCGATGATGGCGATGCGCTCGCCGGCCTCGACGTTGAATGACACGTTCTTGAGCACTTCCACCTTGGAATGCGGATAGTGGAAGCTCAGATGCTCGACCGTCACGGCGTTGCGGTACAGCTTCTTGCCCTGGTCGAACCGGATGTACGGATTCTGGCGCGAGGAGGGCTTGATCTCCTCGATCTTGATCTTCTCCAGGAGCTTCTTGCGTGAGGTTGCCTGCCGGGCCTTCGACGCGTTCGCGGAGAAGCGGCGCACGAACTCCTGCAGATCCGAGATCCGGTCCTTGGCCTTGGCATTGGCAGCTTCGACGCGCTCACGGGCCTGCACGGACGCGAGCATGAAGTCGTCGTAGTTGCCGGGGTAGATCTTGATCTGGCCGAAGTCCAGGTCCGCCATGTGCGTGCACACCTGGTTCAGGAAGTGCCGGTCGTGGCTGATGATGACCATCGTCGCGTCGTAATCGTTGAGCACGCCTTCTAGCCAGCGGATGGAGTTGATGTCGAGGTTGTTGGTGGGCTCGTCCAGCAGCAACACGTCCGGCCTCGAGAACAGCGCCTGCGCCAGCAGCACACGCAACTTCCAACCCGGTGCCACTTCGCGCATCGGGCCGTTGTGATACGCGGCATCGATGCCAGCATCCGTCAGAATGCTGGCGGCGCGCGCTTCGGCGTTGTAGCCACCGTACTCCGCAAATTTGGCTTCCAGCTCGGCCGCCCGCATGTAGTCCGAATCGCTGGCGTGCGCATCGGCGTAAATGAGGTCGCGCTCCTTCATGGCATGCCACATCTCGACGTGGCCCTGCATGACGACGTCGAGCACGCGCTCGTCTTCGTAGGCGAACTGATTCTGGTTGAGCTTGCCGAGCCGCAACCCCGTCTGCAGCATCACCTCGCCGGAGCTCTGTTCCAGCTCGCCGCCGAGGATCTTCATGAACGTGGATTTCCCCGAGCCGTTGGCGCCGATCAGGCCATAGCGATTGCCATCGGCGAACTTCACCGATACCTGCTCGAACAGGGGCTTGGCGCCGAATTGAATCGAAACGTTCGCGGTGGAAAGCATGGAGCGGGCCCGGGCAAAGGGGCCGGATCTTACTCGTGCGCTCGCGCGAAGTCGATGAAACCGCGGTGGGGATCGACGTGCACGAGCCGGACGCGCAGGCGATCGCCGACGTCGAGCCCGGCCTGGCCTTTCACGACTTTGCCTTCCGCGACCGGCTCGCTGATACGCGCCCACGTACCTTTCTCGGACGCGCCCGTCACGACTGCATTGAACTGCTGCCCGACGCGATCGATCAGGAGCAATGCAGTAGCTGCCTTGCGAACCTGGCGCTCCACCTTCGACGCGTTCTTCTCCTGCACGGTGCAGTGCGCCGCAAGCTCGCGTAACTCGTCGTCCGTGTAGGCCGCGCGTTGCCCGTCCAGCGCTGCCTTGAGCAAGCGCTGCGTGACGAGATCCGGAAAGCGCCGGTTCGGCGCTGTCGAGTGGGTGTACTCGTTGACGGCCAATCCGAAATGACCTTCTGCGGGCTGATTCGGCAGCTCGACAGCGTATTCACTCGAGCCCAGGAGCTTCAGCACCGACAGCGAAAGCTCAGGGAACGTCGCCGGATCCGCTGCACGGCGGGCGGCAAGGAATGCGCTCAGCGCCGCGGCGTCCGGCTGCGCTGGAAGGCGCCCGCCGGCTGCGGCCGCCAGCGCTACGATTCTCGGCCAACGCTCGGGTGAGCGCAGCACCCGGCGCAGCAGGCTGCGGCGCTGGCTCTGCAGATAGCGAGCGACCACGCCGTTTGCGGCGATCATGAAATCTTCGATGAGCTCCTTCGCGCGATTTCTTTCCTCCGCTCGCAGATCGGTCAGGACGCCTTCATTGAAGATCGGCCGCGCCTGGACGGTCTCGAAGTCGAGGGCGCCGTGCTCGTGGCGCACGCGGCGTAACACCTGCGCGACCTGGTCCTGCTGACGCAGCTGGAGATCGAGGCCGGAGACTGCTGCAACACGCGCCGGCGGCGGCGCGTTGCCATCCAGCCATGCAGCGATGCCGTCGTAGGTCAGCTTGGCCCGATTCAGAACCAGCGCGCGGTACACGGCGGAGGAAATCTGTCCTGCGCTGTCGATCGACATCTCGATGACGACAGCGAGCCGCTCCTGGCCTTCATGCAAGGAGGTCAGATCCGTCGACAACTCCTCCGGCAGCATCGGAAAGATCTTCGCCGCCGTGTAGACAGAGGTCGTATTGCTGCGAGCATGATCGTCGATGGCAGACCCGCGCGTCACCAGTGCATCGACATCCGCGATCGCAACCAGGATCTTGACGACTCCGCCGGGCAGCGGCTCCGCGACGACGAGCTGATCGAGATCGCGCGTGTCGTCATTGTCGATGGACGACCAGAGCAGCGCGCGCAGGTCGCGGATCGCCGGACCCTTCGTCGCAGTGGCTGGCGAAGTCGCTTGCGCCTGGCGCTGCGCTGCGGGCGAGAAGTCGGGCAACAGGTCATGCTCGAGCATGGCCTGTCGCGCGATAGCGGTGAGATCGTTCATTCCGGGCGCAAATCTACCTCAGATCCAATACGAGAACATATTGACGAAGAATTCCTTCATGCGCTGCCACACCGACCGCTGCTTCCAGCTGGCGAGCTCGACCGGCTTCGCGGCCTGCTGATCGCGCTTGAACACTTCCTCCATGCGCTGCGCCGTATCACGACTGATGATGATTGCGTTGACTTCGTCGTTGTGCAGGAAGCTGCGCTCGTCGAGATTGGCTGAGCCCACGATGGAGACTGCGCCGTCGATGACGACGCTCTTGGCGTGGAGCAGTGCGTCCTTGAGCTCGTAGATCTTCACGCCGGCATTCAGCAACTGCGTGAAGGTCGCTTGCGTCGCGTTGAGCACGACGCGTGAATCCGTGAATGAGGGCACGATGAGGCGCACGTCGACTCCGCGGTGTGCGGCATCGATCATCGCTTTCAGTAGCTCTTCGTTCGGTGCGAAGTAGGCGTGCGTGATCCACAGCCGCTTGGTCGCGTGCGTGAACGCGGCCAGGTATGTGCCGTACAAGGAGCGGTCGTCCGATTCGCTGTCGTTGGCGACGACGGTCACCAGGTCCTCGCCTGTCGGCGCGATCAAGGGGAAGTACTTCTCCTCGCCATTGAATTCAGCAGGCGGGCCGGCCTTCTGCCAGGACTGCGTAAACAGCGTCTGCAGCTGCCTCACCACGGGCCCGTCGATCCGCAGGTGCGTGTCCCGCCACCCATCCTCGAGTCCGCGCTCGGGCCCGGGCTTGGTGCTCGAGGCGCTCGAATACGTGCTGTCGATGTTGATGCCGCCGGCGAAGCCGATCCGGCCGTCGACGACGATGATCTTGCGATGGTCGCGGTTGTGCAGCTTCCAGACTTCCGGCGTCTTGACCGGACTCAGCGGCCGGAACTCGCGCACTTCGACGCCTTGCTGGCGCAGCTCGTCGAAGAACTTGCGGGGCGTTTCGCGGCTGCCGAGGCTGTCGTAGAGCACCCGGACTTCCACGCCTGCCTTGCGCTTCTGCGCCAGCAGAGCGGCGAACCGCTGCCCGACTTCGCCGGCCCCGAAGATGAAGGTCTCGATGTGAATGTCCTGGTGCGCGGCACGGAGCGCATCTTCGATCGAGGAGTAGGTTTGCGGCCCGTCGATGAGCACGCTCACGCGATTGCCTGCCGTGAGCGGCGCCGACGAGGCGCCACGCACGGCCTGGACCAGTTCGCGGACGGCGGCATCGTCCTTGAATCGTTCGAGTGCACGCTGCAGAAGCTTGTCGCCGGCGTCCTCGGACAGCTCTCGCTGTCGCGCGACGATCGGCGGCATCTTCTCGGGCGGCTCGACGCGGGGATTCTGCGCGACGCAGGCCGCGCACAGAATCAAGGGTAGGGTGATCCACCTCGCAAACCGCACGAACTCAAAACCGACTGCGTGTCAGGAAAGTTCCGCGGCCGCGGGAGCATCAGCGGCGCACTTTCTCGATTGCATCGATTGCAAGGACCCAGCGCTTCTCATAGCGGGCTCCACCCGGCAGCAGCGAGCCCGTCACGATGATTTGCTGGCCGAGCAGATTCCGGTACCGGGCATAGGGCTCGGTCCGCGCATACTGATCCTCGCCCAGCACCACCTGGATTTCGCGCAGGCCGTACGCGTTCGGATAGCTCGCATCCGAGCTGATGATGCAGACACTGGGGTCGAGCTGAAGAATCCAGATGACCCGCGGCTCATCGCCTCGCTGGAAGCTCTCGAAGTCGGGTGGGCCCGGATAGGTCTGTTGCACGAGCCGGCCGCTGAGGCTCGCGGCGCCGGATCGCAAACAGTAGTCCGCGCGCGATTGCGACCACGGGATCGCGCTCGACAGGAGAACGGCGGTCAGGAGCCACTTCGCCATACGCTCTACAGTATGATGCTGCGCAGGGGGAGTAAATTCGATGCAAAAAACCGGGCTCTCGATCCTCTGTCTGCTCGCGGTCTCGGGTGCGGCGTGGGCTGCCGGCAAGGCCCCGGCCGTCGATGAAGCGCGCATCCAGCAGCACATCACCGAGCTGTCGAAGTTTGGCGCCAACCCGCAGGGCGGCGTGAGCCGCGTGGCATTCAGCGATGCAGATATCGCTGGTCGCGAGTACATCAAGAAGCTCATGCAGGATGCCGGCCTGACCGTGCGCGTCGACACGGCGGGCAACATCATCGGCCGGCGCGAGGGCGGCAATCCGAAACTTCCGCCGATCCTGATCGGCTCGCACACCGATTCCGTGCCGAGCGGCGGCAACTACGACGGCGACGTCGGTGTGCTCGGTGCGATCGAAGTCGCGCAGGCGCTCAAGGAGCGCAACGTGCGCCTGAAGCATGCGCTCGAAGTCGTCGACTTCGCGGACGAGGAGGGCGGCACCGTCGGCAGCTTTGCAATGATCGGCAAGCTGCAGCCTGCGGCGCTCGACCTGATGACTCACAGCGGCAAGACGATTCGCGACGGCATCCGTGCGATCGGCGGCGATCCCGATCGACTGGCCGAGGCGCAACGCAAGCCGGGAGACCTCGCGGCGTATGTCGAGCTGCACATCGAGCAGGGCGCGATTCTCGACGAGAGCGACATCGATATCGGCGTCGTCGAGGGCATCGTCGGCATCCGCTGGTGGGATGTCACGGTCGAGGGTGTTGCCAATCACGCCGGCACGACGCCGATGAATCGTCGCCGCGATGCCATGCTCAGTGCCGCGGAGTTCGCGCTGGCAGTGAACCGCGTGGCCACCTCGATGCCCGGTCGCCAGGTCGCGACGGTCGGCAGAATCCGCGCCGAGCCCGGCGCGCCCAACGTGATTCCCGGCAAGGTCGTCATGAGCCTGGAGATTCGCGATCTCGACGCCGCGAAGATTGCATCGGTGTTCGAGGCGATGCGCGCCGAGGCGCAGAAGATCGCGCAGGCGCGTCAGACACCGATCAGCTTCGTGCAGCTGCAGACCTCGTCGGAGCCGGCGCCGACCGACGAGCGCCTGCGGCAAATCATCGCAAAGGCCGCGGACTCGCTCGGCCTTTCGCGCAAGCCGCTGCCGAGCGGTGCGGGCCACGATGCACAGGAGATCTCGCACATCGCGCCGACGGGAATGATCTTCGTACCGAGTGTCGGCGGCGTGAGTCATGCGCCGAAGGAATTCACCTCGCAGCAAGACATGGCGAACGGCGCGAACGTACTGTTGCGAACGGTGCTGGCGATCGATCGCGGCGAGCTGCGCTGACCGCATTGCGTTGAACCTTTTACAGCGTTGACCTGCTCGCGACGCAGACGGATCATGCGCCGCGATTCTCTCCTCCCTTCTCTTTTCAGTGGAGATAGTTCACATGAAGCGACTACTCCTGACGCTCTCGATTGCCTCTGTCGTTCTCGTCGCGCACGCCGATGATCCCAATCGCGGTCGAGGACACGTCAAGTTCGAGCTGGTGGAAACCTCGATTCCTGACATCCACAAAGCGATGCAGACGAACGTGCTGTCAGCCGAACGTCTGACGCGCATGTACATGCAGCGCATCGACGCCTACGAGGCGGCCGGGCCCGGCATCAATGCATACCTGCATATCAATGAGAATGCGGTGCGCGAAGCACGCCAGCTCGACGCGCTGAACGATCATCATCACGGCAAGCCGTCGCGGCTGCCGCTGTTCGGCATCCCGGTGCTGCTCAAGGACAACATCGATACCGCGGACATGCCGACGACTGCGGGCAGCGTCGCGCTCGCGGGCTCGATCCCGCCGGATGATGCGTTCATTACGCGGAAGCTGCGCAACGCCGGCGCGATCATTCTCGGCAAGGGCACGCTCACCGAGTTCGCGAACTTCCTCGCGGTCGGCATGCCGACGGGCTACAGCTCGCTCGGCGGGTTCGGCTTCAATCCCTACGATCCGCGCGTCGATCCGCGCCCCGATCCGCCGAACAACGACGGTCGTCCGGTGCTGCAGACGGGCGGCTCGAGCTCCGGCCCCGGTATTGGCGTCAACGCGAATCTCGTCACGGTCGCCGTCGGCACGGAAACGTCCGGTTCGATCCTGAGTCCGTCGAGCGCGAACGGTGTCGTCGGGATCAAGCCGACCGTCGGTCTCGTCAGCCGCGACGGCATCATCCCGATCACCGCCGATCAGGACACCGCTGGGCCGATCACGCGCAACGTGACGGACGCGGCGATCATGCTCGGTGTGCTGGCCGGCTTTGACCCGAACGATCCGGCGACTGCCGCGTGTCTCAAGCCCGGCAACTGCTTCCACGACTACACGCGCTTCCTCAACAGAAAGGCGCTGCGTGGAGCCCGGCTGGCGGTGCCGCCGGTGCCGGCGAATCGACAAGCGCTGATGGACGCCGCGATCGCCGTGCTGCGCGCACAAGGCGCAACCGTTGAGCTCATTCCCACGTACGACGAGCTCATCGGTCAACCGCAACTCGGCACGTGCATTGCGAGGCCGGCGCCGGCGGATCTGACCTGCTCAACGGTGCTGCTGTACGGCTTCAAGCGTGACTTGAACGCGTATCTCGCGGCAACGCCTGCTGCACCGTCGCACACGCTTACCGAGATCATCGCGTTCAACAATGCCTTCGTGCCGCCGATGAAGTACGGCCAGGTGATCGCCATCGGCGCAGACGCGCTCGATGTCTCGCCAGGCAGCGCCGACACCGCGCGTTACATTGCAGATCGCGCGGAAGACCTGCGCCGCTCGAAGCTGGCGCTCGATGGCGTGTTCAACGGGCCCGATGGCATGCAAGGCACCGATGATGACTTCGACGCGATCCTGCATCTCGGCAACGCCAACGCAAACGTGACGGCGAAGGCGGGCTACCCGAGCGTGGCGGTGCCCGGCGGCTTCAATGCGCTTTCGACGCTGACGCCGGCCGATCCGCCGATCGCAGTACCATTCCCGTCCGACATCACATTCGCGGGCCGTGCATTCTCGGAGCGGAAGCTGATCGCGCTCGCGTACGCGTTCGAACAGGCGACGAAGCACCGCGTGCCGCCGGCCAGCACGCCGCCGCTGCCGAGCGATACGATCAGAGTGAAGCATTGAGAGCGGACCGGAGCGGACCGGATATCTCTCGCCAAGCCGCAAAGGCGCCAAGGGAAGAAAATTCTGAGATCAGAAGTTCTTCGCTTCTTGGCGCCTTCGCGCCTTGGCGAGAGTATTTTTCTCGGGTTCTTAGAACCTGAAATTCACCCCCAGATTCACCGGTACCGTCCACTTCGGCTCGCCGAAGCGCACTTCGTCGATGCCCAGCGGTGCAAACGCATCCGTCTTCTCGCTGCGCGCGTCGATGTACTGCGCGCCAAGTGAGAGGCTGAGGTCTGCGTTGTCGGACACCTGCCAGGCGAGGCCGCCTTCGACGCCGGCGTCGAAGCGCGTCTGCTGCGGCAGGATTTCCTCGCTGGGCGTCATCGGCAGTCCGTTCACCTGGAAGTGGGCGTGCAGGGCGTCCGTGCGGTCCGCGCCGAGGTAGCCGGCAACGTAGGTACGCAGCGTGCCGGAATCGGACAGGAAGTAGCGGGTGCCGAGGTTGAGCGCCCACGAGTCCATGTCGCCGAAATTGCCGTCGATCGGCAGCGGCGAGTCGAGCGCCGTGGAGTCGACGGTACCGATGTTCTTGTTGTTGCCCTGCAGCCGTGAGTAGCTCAGGCGAGCGAACGGCTCCATGTTCGACTCCGTCATGTAGCCCACCTCGATGCCGAACGACGGACCGACATCGAACGCATCGCGAAACTGCAGATGATCGAGCGTCGTGGTGCCCGCCTGGCCGGCGAGCGACGGATCGATCGCGCCGAGGTCGGCCACGTTGCCGGCGACGGTGGGATTGAACGACGCGTTCGGCAGCAGGTTGCTGCCGGCCATGAAGGTCGTCACCCATTGGCCTTCGTCGTAGCCGTTCGCCGATGCCACCTGGGTGCCGCCGAGCGCGAGCAGCGCCACCGGAAGGACGGAAAGTTTAGAGATCATGACTCGATACTCCTGTGTTGCAGACCGCAACAGGCTGGCGCGCGGCCGTTGCGCAGGAGTTTCAACAGGCGATGCCAGGATTTCAGGTGAAATGATTGTCGGGCTGAAGGGATTGGTCACGTTCCTGCAGTGGTACTCACTCGTTGCGACTCACTCATGGGTCGCGCGTACGCCAATTGAAAGCGCGTTCGCGGGATTCTCCACGAAAAGCGTATCGATCTCCGCGTTGGTGAAGCCCCTGCTGCGCAGCGCCGGAATGAATTCAGTGAACACCGTGTCGAAGGGGCGGAAGGTCCCACCTCCGGGCTGTCCCACCGCGTACCAGCCGGCGTCCTGCGAGACGAGCACGCGATGCAAGAGGCCCTGGTCCCGCAGGGACGTGACCATTGCGACGTGCGCGCTCACCGAATCCGGAGCCACACCGTCAAGTGACACCCACGCGCCGCGCCGCGCGGCCTCCTGATGACGCGCGAGGTCCTTCTCGTTCTGCGCGTGGATCCAGATCCACGCGCAGGGATGTACCCCAGACGCTTCGAGGATCGCGAGTTGCTCGATGGCCGCGACAGCCGGCCCAGTGTGAGCTCCGATAGTCAGTCCGGTCTGGCGGTGAGCAATCGCTCCGGCGCGGATCAATTTTCGCTCCACCTCGCTCAACGGGCCGCCGTTGAATCCGAGTTTGATGAAGCCGGGGCGGATGTCAGTGCCGTCGATACCGTCGCTCCATTCCCGGATCCAACGCTGGGCCAGGGTCTCCGGCGAGTCGGTAAAGACATTCGGCGGCAGCTGACGGTACTGAATGGCCGCGTAATTTCCGGTCACCGTGAGTATGTGGAGCCCACTTCTCTCCGCGAGACGTCGCAGCAAAATGGGATCACGGCCCAAACCCACTGCCGTCGCATCTACGAACGTTCGGCAGCCGAGCTGATGGATTCGGATCAGGTGGGGCAGAACCCGCTCCAGCACTTCATCCCGATCGTAAGTTTGCGGATGCCGCGCCCATTCTTCATAAGGTTGGAAATTGGCCAGCAGATGCTCGTGTGTGAGCGTCACTCCCATTTCGCGGGCTTTGATTCGCCCGCGCACTGTCATGACTTCTCGATCGGTGCGCACCGCTTTCGAGCCGCCGCCTGCACACGAAGGCAGTGCGAGGGCCGCCGTCACAACGGGGATCCTTTGTAGAAAGTCTCGTCGGTTCATGAAAGTATTGCCGGCGGTGCATAATCTAAACACTCCAGCTCAGGGGAGACTTCAAGCGCACATGGGCATGCACTACAAGATTGGAGAATTCGCCAAGCTGAGTGGCACTTCGATCAAGACTCTGCGCTTCTACGATCAAGTTGGATTGCTCCAACCTGCTGCGGTGGATCCCCGGACGCGCTATCGCCTCTACGTTTCGCGGCAGCTGCAGGATCTGGCTGCAATTCGCGCACTGAAGGATCTGGGCGCATCTCTGAGCGACATCCGGCGCGTGCTCGGCAGGACCGACTCGCAACGGCAGCGACGCACGCTCCTGGAAAAGCTGCGAGCGAGCGCTGAGTATTCGATCGAGACCGCGCGGCGGTCTCTCACGTGGATCGAGCGTGCACTCGATGAGCCGGCGGACGGCGAGCCCGAGGTGCCGATTGTGATAAAGCAGTGCTCAGCGGTTCGCGTCGCATCCGTTCGCGCGCAGGTGAGATGCTACGAGGAGATTGGCCATTTGGAGCGCGACCTGCAGCGTACCGTTCTGCCGAGCTTCGCCCGTAGTCTGCAAGGCGTCCTGTGGCATCGATGCGCCGAGTCGGGTGCGATCGAGGGCGAACCGTTCGTCGAGATCGGCCAGCGAGCGCCGCGATCCAGCCCTTACCAGCTAAAGGAGCTCCCCGCAGTGACGGTGGCCAGCGCCTATTGCGAGTCGGAAGACAGTGCGGCCGAGCGCGCATATGAGGCGATCAGCAGATGGGTACGGCTGCATGAGTACCGGCTCGATGGACCCAAGCGCGAGATCTATATCGGTCCGATTCTGGAAATTCAGTTTCCGGTGAAGCCCGCGTAGCGTAATTCCGAAGAAGCCCGACCTACAGTGCGAACGCGCGACCGAGCGCTTCGCGCAGGTCGCCGGCTCGCAGCGGCTTGTCGAGGATCTCGATGATGCCTGCGCGCAACGCGCGGGCGGCGGTCTGCCGCTCGCGATGGCCGGTAACGAGCAGGATCGGAATGTCCGCGCGCAATTCGTGAATCATTTGCGCCAGCGCGGTGCCGTGGAGGAGGGGCATGCGCTCATCGGTCAGCACGGCGTCGAAGCGCGTCGGCGCGCGGCGGAACGATTCGATCGCAGCCGTCGCGTCGGAGAATCCGATCGCTTCGTAGCCGAGCGAGGCGACGATTTCCTCCGCGAGCCGCACCAGTTCGGGCTCGTCGTCGACGATCAGGATCGCCTGACCCGCCCCGACGGGCTGCGTTGTCGGCGCTGCATGGGCTCCCGCGCGCGCAGGCTCGACGAGCGGCCAATAAACGCTCATGGTCGTGCCGCTTCCCGGCCAGCTTTCGACTTCGATCGCACCTTGCATGCTGCTGACGATGTTGCGCACGACCGTCAGGCCGATGCCCGATCCTTCACCACTTGCGCGCGAGGTGTAGAACGGATCGAAAATCGACTGCAGCTGCTCGCGCGAGAGGCCGATTCCAGTATCGATGATCGAAAGGCGCAGCCACCGGCCCGGCCGCATCGCGCCGAGCGTGAGCTCACGCGCGGTCTCGACTTCCACCGCTTCGACGCGCACTTCGAGCTGCCCGCCGGCAGGCATCGCGCGGATTGCGTTAGTACATAGATTCATCACCACCTGGTGCACCTCGGTGGCATCGCCGTTGATCTGGCCCGCGGATCCGGGCGCCGGCGGCCGCAGGATGATCGACGCCGGCAGCCGCGGTTGAATCAGCGCCAGCGCTTCGTTCACGATCGGCTCGATCTCCAGGGCACCGTGCACCACGCTGCGGTGTAGATCGAACGTGAGCACTCTTCGCACGAGCTGCCGGGCGCGCTCGCTCGCCGCGAGCAGTCCGTCGATGGTCCTGGTCACGCGCGCCCCGGGGTCGACCTGCGTGCGCGCCACTTCGGCGTACCCGACGATCGCGCCGAGGACATTGTTGAAATCGTGAGCCATCGAGGCCGCCAGGAAGCCGACTGCCTCGGCCTTCTGGCTGTCGCGGAGGCCTCGCTCGAGCCGCCGCCGCTCTTCTTCCAGCCGGTCGCGCCGACGCAATACCCGCCGCAATACCACGAGCAGAACGACCGCAAGGCCAGCCAGGGTCAAAGTACGCGCGCCGCTGGAAACCTCGTCGTGCCGCCACGAGCTCAGCACGCTCGACATCGGTTGCGCCAGCTCGACGACCAGCGGATAGCCCTGCACCCGTCGCAGCACGCGCAGCTGCGGTTTGGCTGCCGACTGCGGATCGTGACGAACCAGCTCGCGACCGCGGATGCCCGCGATCAACGAGCTGCTGACTTCCTCATCGCTCACGAGTGTCGGATAGCGCGCCAGCACGACACCGTCTTCGCGCACCAGCCGGATCGAGGAATCGACGCTGATCGTCGCATAGAACCCGGTCAGGTATTCGAAGGCGACACGCGCGAGCACGACGCCGGCAAACGCGCCGTAACGGTCGCGAATCGCCCGGCCGAGCGCGAACGTCCGGTAATCCTGGCCGACGGGCTTGCCGATGTAGAGCGTGCCCGGCGTGGAATGCTCGAGAACCGCGAAGAAGTGCCGGTCGCTATAGTCCGCGTCGTCGTCGGGGCCGGGCGCCGTCGTCGCGAGCATGCGACCGTCGCGGCCGATGATTTCCATCGAATGCACGAATGGAAAGCGCGTGACGTCCGCCTGCAGCCGCTCGCGCGCGGCTTCGCGAGCGGCCGCAGTGACGTCCGCGGCGCCCCAGCGCTGCGCCTGGTTTGCCAGCATGACGTCGATCTCCTGCACCATTCGAGCAGTCTGCTCGCCCGTCGCGCGGGCGATCGCGAGCTGCGTGTCCTCGCTGCGCCGGATTGCGGTGTCGTAGTCCTGCCAGGCTTCGTAGCTGTCCGCGCCGATCATCAGCACGATCAGCAGCACTCCGGCGCCGGTGACCCAGCGTTGCAGAGGACGCGAGTCGCTGTCGCGGATCACGAGTTCGCAAATGTCGCGTCAATCGTCTGGCCCGACGGCAACTGACATTCACCCGCGCCGCCGCCCGCCATCCCGTGCTGGGGATGCATGAGCGTGAAGTGGCAGCGCATGTGCTCGCCGGCGCCGTCAGCGAGATTCGCGACGACCCGTCCGCTGTAATGCGTGACGAAAGCCGTATCGGGATACGGGCCCCAGTAACGCCACCCGTGCCACGGGCTCGCCCAGCCGTTCCAGAGCGGCTCGAGCGTCTCGACGCGCGTGTCATGCGTCACCTGGAAGAAGGGACCGGTGAACGTTTCGCCATTGCTGAGGCTCGCGGTCAGCGTGCCGGTGCGATCGTCGGTCGATTTCCAGCTGAAGTTGGCGCGCTCGGCGCCGTTGCGTTCGCTGCCGACGCCCGTGCCCATCGTCGTGCACGCTGCCAGCAGACCCATCGTTGCAAGGAGGCCGAGAGGGCCGACCCTGCGCAAGTTCGAGGTACTCATGGAGCGGTCTCCACTCATTCAACCGGCGGCAAGCGCCGCCACGAGCACGACTCTCCTCCCGCAATTCTCCTGCATGATGTCGGATCGGCGCCCGCGCAATTGCAACTGCAACGCTCAGCGCATCGCGCTGACCGGCGCCATGAATACGTAGCCCGCGCCGCGCTCCGTGCGCAGCAGTTCCGGATTGGCGGGATCGCGCTCGATCTTGCGACGCAGCCGCAGCATCGTGACGTCGATGGCGCGGTCGTACACCTCGAGCGCGTGGACCCGCGAGCGCTCCAGTAATTGATCGCGGGTGAGCACGCGCTGAGGTGCCGACAGGAAAGCGCATAACAGATTGAACTCGCTGTTCGTCAGACCGACGCGCCGTCCGTCCGGCGAGGTCAGCCGGCGCAGCCGCAGATTGAGCTCCCAGCCGGCGAACCGATAGGCGCGCAACTGATCGTCGCGCGGCGCGCTCGAGTCGACGACGGGCTGCGAGCGGCGCAGCACCGCGCGAATTCGCGCGAGCAGCTCGCGCAGCCGGAACGGCTTCGTGACGTAGTCATCGGCCGCGAGCTCCAGGCCCATGACGAGGTCGGCCTCTTCGGCCTTGCCGCTCAGGATCAGGATCGGGATCGCCGAGCTCTCGCGCACGCGCCGCGCGAGCGTGAGTCCGTCCTCGCCCGACAGGCGCAGATCGATCATCAGCAGGTCGACCGGCTCGTTCTCGATGACCTGCAGCATTTCGCGTCCGCTCGCGACCGCCGTGATTCGCAGATCCTGCTCGCTCAGGTACTGAACCAGGACACTCCGGACATCCGGATCGTCGTCCAGGGCCAGCACGTGCGGGGCGACGGATTCCATATTGCCGTTTAGGCGCCCGGCTGTCGCACGAGTTCCACGGAGACGCCCGACATGAACCCGGCTTAATGCGGTGACAAATGAAATGCAGCGGCGACAGCCTGACATCGCGTCGTGATCTGGCGGCGGCACCGTCGCAACGTCCTGGAGGGCATTCCGCCGTCCGCAGACACAGGAGACCAGATCATGACCATCGCGACTTACATCACCGCCCCAAACGCGCTGCGCAAAGGCTTGGCGGCCCTTACGCTCGTTTTCGCAGCATTCGTTGCCGTGACTTCACGCGCCCACGCCGCTCCGCTCGATCAGGTCGTGATCGACAAGCCGGTCGTGAAAGTGATCGCGCGGGACGACATCGATGCGCCCATCGAGAAAGTGACGGTCGTGGCGCGTGTCATCCCCGACCCGCAGACGCTGACCACCGATTCGGGCGTCAAGCTACTGAACGACTACATCATCGAGGCCGCGCGCAAGGCTTGCTTCGCTGCCGATCCGACGGAGCCCGATGACGGTACGTGCGTCCGCGATGCGGTCAAGTCTGCGAAGAAGCAGGTTCCTGCGCTGGTCGCACGCGCGAAGAGCACCGCTACCGTGAACACCAGCGCCGTGGGTTGAGCTCATGAACGCGCGCGCACCGCTCCTGTCCCTGATCGCCGCCTGCAGCGTCTGGAGCTGCAGCGCCGAACCGATCGCGCCGCCACCGCGGCCGCAACCTGCGCCGGCGCCGGATACGAACGTTTACTTCTATCCGGCCGCCGGACGCAGTGTCTCGGCCGAGCAGCAGGAACGTGACAAGTACGAGTGCAACGCGTGGGCCGTGCAACAGACCGGCTTCGACCCGGGCAACCCGCAGGTGCCTCCGCATCGACGGATGCGCGTCGTTGCCGGAGGCCCGCCGCCCGGCGCCGAGGTCGGCGCCGGCGCAGTGACAGGTGCAGTCGTAGGCGCGGCCGTGGCCGCGCCGTGGGAAACGGGCCGCGGCGCGTTGTTGGGCGCCGTGGCCGGAGCTGCGATCGGCGGAGTCGCCGCATCCGAACGCAGCGAAGACATCAATCGCCGGCAAGCTCAGGCCGAGGCGACCGTCGCGCAGACGCAGACGGCAAAACTCGAGCGTGAAGCCTCGGACTTTCGTCGTGCGCTCGGCGCATGCCTGGAAGCGCGCGGCTACAGCGTGAAGTGATCACCATGCGCAAAAAATCTCGACCGCTGATCGTGCTGCTCGCAGCGATGGGGGTGGCGGCCCTGCCGCTGTCGTCCCAGGCGATGCATCTCGACGCCCGCTACGCACACAATCAGTACTACCACGACCGCGGCGAGGTCGTGAACGTCATCCCCCGCGGCGCATATACGGTGCGCTATCGCGGCGGCGTCTACCTGTTTCACGGCGGTGAGTGGTATCGCCGCAATGGTTCGGCTGCAGTCGTGATCGCGGCGCCGCTCGGCGCATTCGTTCCGGTCTTGCCCGCGTTCTACTCGACTGTATGGTGGGGCGGCGTGCCGTACTACTACGCCGACGAAACGTACTACTCGTGGGACGCCGGCGCCGGCGAATACGAAGTCGTCCGGCCGCCTCCAGGCATCGAGGGCGGCGGCACCACGCAGTTGCCGACGGCCGATTCGATCTTCGTGTATCCGAAGAACGGCCAGTCCAGCGAACAGCAGGCTCAGGATCGCTTCGAGTGTCATCGCTCTGCGGTGGCCGCGACTGGCTATGACCCGACGGTTGCGGGTGGCGGCGTGTCTGCAGATGAGGCCGGCAGCAGACGCTCGGACTACATGCGGGCGCAGGCCGCCTGTCTCGATGCGCGTGGCTACAGCGTGAAGTAGGGGCCAAAGTGCGCTTACGCAATATCGAGTCAACCGCGCCGGCTGCGCTACTGCTCCTGTACACGGCGCTGGCAGGATGCAGCTCGCAAGCGCAGCCGGCCGCGGCCGAACCCCTGCCGCCCGAAGTTGGAGTCGTCACCGTGCATCGCGCATCGGTACCGGTGACGACCGAGTTGCCGGGTCGCACGGCCGCGTATCTGGTTGCGCAGGTCCGCGCACGGGTCGACGGCATCGTGCAGAAACGGGAGTTCGACGAAGGCGGCGATATTCAGGCGAACGAACGCCTGTATCAGATCGATCCAGCGCCCTATCAAGCGGCGCTGCAGAGCGCACAAGCGCAGCTCGCACGCGCGCGGGCATCTCTCGAGTCGACGAGTGCCCAGGCGGATCGTGACAAGGTGCTCGTCGCGAGCAACGCGGTCAGCAAGCAGACCTATATCAACGCCGTCGCCGCTCGGGACCAGGCTGCGGCGGATGTCGAGTCCGGTCTCGCCGCCGTGCGAACCGCAACGATCAACTTGGGCTATACCGACGTCGTCTCGCCGATCACGGGGCGCGTCGGACCGTCGCTGGTGACGCAGGGCGCGTATGTACAAGCGAGCGCTGCGACACCGATGGCCACGGTGCAGCAGATCGATCCGATCTACGTCGATCTCAACGAGACGAGCGTCGACGGGCTGCGGCTCAGACAGCAAGTTGCGACCGGCCGCATTCATCTCAACGGCCCCGATCAGACGAAGGTGCGCCTGGTGCTCGAGGACGGATCGAGCTACGCGCACGAGGGACTGCTGCAATTTACGGACATCAGCGTCAACCAGGGCACCGGTTCCGTGACCGTGCGCGCGATCTTCCCGAATCCCGATCATCTGCTTCTGCCGGGGATGTTCGTGCGCGCGGTCATCGACGAAGGTACGAACGATCACGCGATGCTCGTCCCCGAGGACGGCGTGACCCACGACCGCAACGGCAGAGCCACGGTGCTGGTCGTCGGCAAGGACAACAAAGTCATGCAGCGAACGGTGAGCGCTTCGCGCACGCTGGGTGAAAGCTGGGTGGTCGAAGGCGGATTGCAGGACGGCGATCGCGTCGTCGTCTCGGGCGTGCAGCGAGTGCAGCCGGGCATGCAGGTCCGCGCCGTTGCCGCGCTGGCAAGCGCGCAGCCGGCGTAGCACCATGCCTCGCTTCTTCATCGCGCGACCGATCTTTGCGATCGTCATCGCCATCCTGATCATGCTCACCGGCGCGCTGTCGATCGCGCGGCTGGCGATCGAGCAGTACCCGACGGTTGCGCCACCATCCATCCAGGTCTCGGCGACCTATCCCGGCGCTTCGGCGACCACGGTCGAGAACACCGTCGTGCAGGTCATCGAGCAGCAGATCAGCGGCGTCGATCATCTGATGTACCTGTCGTCGACCAGCGATGATTCCGGCCGGTCCACGATCACGCTCGCGTTCGAGCCCGGCACGGATCCCGACATCGCGCAGGTGCAGGTGCAGAACAAGCTGCAGCTCGCGACGCCATTGCTGCCGCCGCAGGTCCAGCAATCCGGTATTCGGGTGACCAAGTCGGGCGCGGCATTCCTGCTGGTCGCGGCGTTCGTGTCTTCCGACCCGCGCATGACGAAGTACGACATTGCCGACTACGTGGTTTCGCATGTCCAGGATCCGGTGAGCCGGGTCGACGGCGTCGGCGACGTCAGCGTCTTCGGCAGCCAGTACGCGATGCGCATCTGGCTGGACCCGAACAAGCTCAATGCCTTCGCGCTCACGCCGCTCGACGTGACCAACGCGCTGCAGAATCAGAACGTGCAGATCTCCGGCGGCGAGCTGGGCGGCGCGCCGGCACCGGCTTCGCAGCGCCTGACCGCGTCGATCACGGAGGCGACGCTGCTGCGCACGCCGGAGGAATTCGGCCGCATTCTGCTCAAGGTGAATCCCGACGGCTCGCAGGTTCGTCTGAGCGACGTCGCGCGCATCGAGCTCGGTGCGGAGAACTTCAGCGTCGACGACAAGTACAACGGCCAGTCCGCCACGGGGATCGCGGTGCAGCTGGCCGCGGGCGCTAACGCGCTGGCGACCGCGCAGGCTGTGCGGGCGCGTCTCACGGAGCTGTCGCAGTACTTCCCGGCTGGCATGCACATCGAGTATCCGTATGACACGACGCCGTTCGTGAAGGTGTCGATCGAGGAAGTCGTTCTGACGCTATTCGAGGGCATCGCGCTGGTGTTCCTCGTCATGTACCTGTTCCTGCAGAACATCCGCGCGACGCTGATCCCGACGATCGCGGTGCCGGTCGTGCTGCTGGGAACGTTCGGTGTGCTCGCGGCTGCAGGGTTCACGATCAACACGCTGTCGATGTTCGGGCTCGTGCTGGCGATCGGGCTGCTCGTCGACGACGCCATCGTCGTGGTCGAGAACGTCGAGCGACTCATTGCCGAAGAGCATCTGTCGCCGCGCGAGGCGACGGCCAAGGCGATGGGACAGATCACGGGCGCGCTGCTCGGCGTCGCAGTCGTGCTCTCCGCCGTCTTTGTACCGATGGCGTTTTCGACAGGATCGGTCGGCGGGATCTATCGCCAGTTCTCGTTGACGATCGTTGCTGCGATGGCGCTCTCCGTCTTCGTCGCTCTCAGTCTCACGCCGGCGCTGTGCGCCACGCTTCTGCGCGGCGAGCGCACGCAGGCCACTCGCGGCTTCTTCGCGTGGTTCAACCGGCAGTTCGAAAACGGCCGCGAGCGCTATGTGCAAGGCTCACGTCACGTGATTGCCAGGGCAGGGCGTTGGCTGCTGATCTACGCCGGAATCGTCGGCGCGCTGGCCTTCATGTTCCTGCAACTGCCCACTTCCTTCCTGCCCGACGAAGATCAGGGCTATGTGCTGGTGCAGGTGCAGGGGCCGCCCGGCAGCACGCAGGGACATACGGGCGTCGCAATGGCCGAGGTGAGCGACTACTTGTTGCATCAGGAATCGCGCATGGTCGACGCAGTGTTTCAGATCAACGGCTTCAACTACGCCGGCCGCGGCCAGAATCAGGGCATGTTGTTCGTGCACTTCAGGGACTGGTCACAGCGCAAAGGCGCGGATCTGAGTGCCCAGGCGCTCATCAAGCGCGTCTCGGCACGCTTTGCGCAGTATGGCGAAGCGATCGTCATCCCGGTGAATCCGCCGCCGATCCGCGAGCTGGGCACAGCGTCGGGCTTCGACCTGGAGCTCGAGGATCGCGGCGGCCTCGGGCACGACGCGCTCATCCACACTCGCGATCAATTGCTCGCAAGCGCGAAGCAAGAGCCTTCGCTGGCGCTGGTGCGTGCGAACGGGCTGGAGGACAACCCGACGTTTCAGATCGTGGTCGACCGTGAGAAGGCGAGCGCACTCGGCGTTGCCCCGAGCGACATCGATCAATCGTTCTCGATCGCGTGGGGCTCGCGCTACGTCGACAACTTCCTCGACACGGACGGCCGCATCAAGAAGGTGTTCGTGCAGGCCGACGAGCCGTTTCGCATGAATCCGGACGATCTGCGGCTGCACTACGTGCGCAATTCGGCGGGCGAGATGGTGCCGATCTCCGCCTTCGCGACCGGCAAGTGGACGTTCGGCCCGCCGAAGCTGGAGCGCTACAACGGCGTGCCGTCGATCGAGATCCAGGGTCAGGCCGCGCCGGGCTACAGCACCGGCGAGGCGATCGCGACGATGGAGCGGCTGGCAGCGAAACTCCCGGCCGGCGTCGGTTACGAGTGGACGGGGCTGTCGTTGCAGGAAAAGTTGTCCGGCGCGCAGGCGCCGCTCCTGTACGCGATCTCGATCCTGGTCGTGTTCCTGAGTCTCGCGGCCTTGTACGAGAGCTGGTCCATCCCGGTAGCCGTCATACTCGTCGTGCCGCTCGGTGTGATCGGCGCGCTCGCGGCCGCGTTCGCTTTCGGTCTGTCGAATGACGTGTACTTCCAGGTTGGATTGCTGACCACTATCGGCCTGTCGGCGAAGAACGCCATCCTGATCGTCGAGTTCGCGCGCAACCTCCATGCCGAGGGCAAGAGCCTCGTCGACGCGGCGCTGGAAGCGGCGCACCTGCGATTGCGTCCGATCCTCATGACGTCGATGGCGTTCGTGCTCGGTGTGTTGCCGCTGGCGGTGGCGACCGGCCCCGGCTCCGCCAGTCGCAACGCGATCGGAACGGGCGTCATCGGCGGCATGCTGAGCGCGACGTTCCTCGCGACGTTCCTGATCCCGATGTTCTTCGTGGTGATCGGGAAGTGGATGGGGAGAGGCGAGGTGGCGCGAGAAGTGTCGGTGCCGGCGCCAGGATAGGACCGGAAATACTCTCGCCTTGGCGAGAGCTATTTCTTCTCACCGCCGCGCCAGGCACCTTGCGTATCGCTCATCCACACGCTTTGCGAACCACTCCGTCGTCAGCTTGCGCGTGATCTTCGGGCTTTCGAGCCGGATCTTGGGCACGACTGCGCGGGGCAGGGGCTGCTTGCGGCCCTTGTCGCCGAGGTCGAAGACGCGTTTGTAGAGGCGAGTGTCGGCGAAGTCGTCCTGATCGCCGTGTTCCAGGTCGCTGTGGATCGAGGCTTCGCTCATGTTGAGCCGGGTCGCGAGCTGGCGGGTTGCGAGCTCGGTCTGGCTGAGAGTGGGGCTGCCGTGCACGAGGAGATCGCCGTCGAGAGCGAGCGAAGTCTTCGTCAGAACGCTGACTGCGTTCTGAAACGCGGCGTTGCGACTGGCGTGATGTCCGGCGTTGAAGTCGGCGAAGCGGAACAGCATGTCGTCGTAGTCGGCAGGGTAGTCGAGCAGGTGAGCGGTGCCGAAGTACATTCCGCCGCGACGTGTGAAGACTTCGTTGCGAATGGTCGACGCGATGGGATAGGGATAGTGCTTCGCGTCGGCATGTTGCTCGGCGTACGCGATGCTGACCTGCATGGGGCCTGCCGTGCGCACGGGATTGAAGCTGCCGAACAAGCGCGCGCCGAGCGGCACGATGCCGATGAAATCCGCGAAGATGTCGTTCAGTTCTTTCTCGGTCTTCACCTTGTCGAGGCGCTCGCTGTAGGTGGCGCCGGTCGGTGATTTCAGCGACAACGCGGCATTCACGGCCAGGATGGGGATGTGATAGCGCGTCGCGCGGCTGTCGATTTCGCGACGGGCGATGGCTGCCAGGCCGGGAACCGGCGGGTTGACCTGGAACGTCGACTCCTGCTCGGTCACCGCGACGACGGCGCAGATGTTCTGCGTCGTCGGCTGGATCGAGAGTGCTTCGAAAGCGGCGAAGATGTCGATGGCCCACCCGTCGCGATTGCCGACTTTGGGCGGCAGGCGTTGCGCGATCTCGGCGCGCGCGACGTCCGGATCGATCGGCGGTGCGCGCAGCTGCGGATTCGAGCACGCCGACAGCAACGCGATGCAGACGAGCAGAAGCGAGCGACAGCTCATGCGCTCAATCAGCGACATCGGGCTCGCAGAAGCTCCACTTCACCTGCGGGAAGCGCCGCTTCAGATCGGCCTCGACGCGATTGATCGCGTCCTCGGGTGTGCCTGCGCCACGCCGCAACTGAACCTTGACGGCGACCATCAGGTCGTTACCGAGTTGCATCGTGATGAGGCTGAACACGCGCGCGATCTCGGCCCGCTCTTCGAAGAAGCGCCTCATCTCCGCAGTGACTGCTGGGTCGGCGCTCTGACCGATCAGCATCGCCTTGATCTCGATCGCAATGAATACCGCGACCACGATGAGCAGGATGCCGATCGCGAGCGTGCCGACGGCGTCCCACACGGGATCGCCGGTGAGAACCGCGGCGACGATTGCGACGAGCGCGAGCACGAGGCCAAGAAGGGCGGCAAGATCCTCGCCGAAGATGACGATCAGCTCGGCCTGGCGGCTCTCGCGGAACCACTGCACCAGGCTGCGCGAGCCGCGCGCCTTGGCGACCTCGACCATGCATGCGCGCATCGACACCGATTCCGCGACGATGCTGGTGACCAGCACGCCGACCGCCCACCACCATTGCTCGAGCGGCTCGGGATGCTGCAGTTTGTGGACGCCCTCGTAGACGGAGAACATGCCGCCGACGCTGAACAGTATCACGGCGACGAGGAACGACCAGAAGTAGATCGCTTTGCCGTAACCGAGCGGATAGTCGGGAGACGGCGGCGTGCGTGCCTGCCGCAGGCCGAGGAGCAGGAGGAGTTGATTGCCGCAGTCGGCGAGCGAGTGCACCGTCTCTGCGAGCATCGCGCCGGAGCCGGTGATGAACGCGGCCACGCCCTTGGTGACCGCGATCGTGAAATTTGCACCCAGCGCGAACAGGATCGCGCGGATCGAATCGCCCTGGCCTGACATTGGAAACCCCGGTGCCGGTCGTGACGCCAAAGTGTAGCGTCAATTGGTCAGGCGCGATGCATCACCGTTCGACCGCCTTCAGTCGTGCAGTCGCCACCGCAGACATCGACTCCTGATAGCGGACGCCTGGAACATGTTGCGCGAGAAAGCGCTCGGCGGCTGCCCAGGCAATCTCGTTGTTCAGCGGCTTGGCGAAGCCGTGCCCTTCGTCGTCGAACATGAGGTATTCAACCGACAAGTGCTGCGCGCGCAGCGCGGCCACGATTTGATCGGATTCCGCGCGCGGCACGTTGGGATCGTTCGCGCCGTGCATGATCAACATCGGTATCTCGATTTTCGACACCGCGTGCACCGGCGATTGTCGCTCGAGCTGCGCGCGACCCTCCGCGGTGTTCGGATCGCCAATGCGGTCATAGATGATCCTGCGCTCCGCCTCGGCAGATGCAGGCAGGGCATTGAGCAAGGTGACGAGGTTGGAAGGCGCGACAATGGCGACGGCAGCCGAGTACAGATCTGGTGTGAACGCCGCGCCCGCGAGCGCGCAATAGCCGCCGAACGAGAACCCCATGATCGCAACACGTTTCGGATCTGCGATTTCTTGCTCGATCAGGTGGCGCACGCCAGCGGTGATGTCTTCCTGAATTCGCTCGCCCCACTGCCGATCACCCGCTGCGCGAAACTTCTTGCCGTAGCCGGTGGAGCCGCGAAAGTTCATCGAGAGCACCGCGAGACCGCGGTTCGCGAGCAGCTGCGCCGCGGTCGAAAAGCCCCAGCCTTCGCGCGACGTCGGTCCTCCGTGCGGGAAGACGACCAGCGGCAGGTTGCGACCGGGCAGACCGGGCGGCAACGTCAGGTAAGCCGGAATTTCCAGGCCATCGCTCGAGCGATAGCGGATCGGCTCCATGTGGGCCAGGTGTTCGCGAGGCAGGTCATCGCGGAGCCGGTATTGGAATGAGAGCTGCCGGGTGCGCCGGTCATAGATGTAGGTCTCGCCCGGCTCAATATCGGAGCTTGCCGTGACGAGCATGACCTGCTCATCGCGCGTGATCCCGGGCACATACAGCTCCTTGCCCGGCAGGCGCGCGACGAGGTCGCGGTAGTCGCGCTCCCAAGCCGCATCGCGCCAGTGAAAGCGCTGCCGGTCGTCCATGTAGAAGGTGCCGATGAGCTCGTGCGTGACGTCCGAGAAGATCGCCGCATACAGGTCGACTCGCTTCTGTGGATCGGACTCGACCAATTCCTCGGCGCCGGTCTGGACGTCGAGCAAGGTGAGTCGCTTCAGATCGACGTCCGCTCCGGCGTTCGTGACCAGATACACATGGCGATTGTCGGGAGCGAAGCGCGCGACGCGGCACTCGTCGCCGATGGGGCAGGTGTGGATGCGCGTCAGCTTGTCGCCGTCGATCCGCAACAGCTCGCTGCTGCCGTCCTCGACGATGCGCGTTGCGAGGCGCAGACGATCGTCGTTGTCGAAGAAGAATTCCGACAGCCGATCCGTGTTCTTGCGCAGCAGTTCGCGCTGCCCTGTCGACAGTCGCAGCTCGTAAAGATCGTGCCACGCGGGATCGCGATCGTTGATGCCGATGTAGGCTGTGTCAGGGTCGCGGGTCGACAATCCATGGAGGATCACGATCGATCCCGAGACATTCGTCAGGTTGCGCGTGGGTGGGAGCTGGGCGTTTTCAGCAGCGCTTACGGCGAAAAGGTTGAAGTTGCCGTCACCGTCCTTGTCTTTCACGAACAGAACGTACTTGCCGTCGACACTCCAGAAGTAGCGGTCGATCGGCGTGCCATGTTCGGCTGTGAGCGGCCGCGCCTTGTCGAACGGCTCCGCGACACCTTTGATCCAGAGATTGCGAGTGCCCGCGTACGGACGGATGAAACTCAAGAGCCTGCCATCCGGTGAGAGCTGCAGAGCGGCGATGTCGGGATCGGCCAGGAAATGCTCGCGCTCGATCAGCGGCGGCAGTTTGCTGCTCTCGGCGGCAGTACCGGATTGGCAGAAGGCGAGACAGGCGAAAGCGGGAATGAGAAGCCGATCAGCTACGGACGCTACGCGATGGACGGTCATGCCGTGACCTCCGCCGATGAAAGCAGGTAAAGCCTGCCCGGCGGCGCTGGGTTCCCGCTAGGTCACTCGCCGTCGCCATCTGCGCCAGGAGACAGCCAGCGCCACCACCAGCCGGGCTTGAAATGCAATGCCAAGACCTAGGCCAATTGCGTATCCGCCAGTGGTGCTGCCCGATACTGCAGTCCCCAGTGCACGCCCCGCGACGATTGCCGTGGAGCCATCGATTGCGAGTTCGGCACCAATCTCAACAACCGCGGGCAGGTGGTTGGCACAGTCCAACTTTCCTGCTCGGGCCGTAACTCATTGCACATCTGCGGCGATCGCGTTCGGGCGAATCCGGGTGTTATGCAACGCGCGAATCCGCCACGATCCCGCTTTCCTGGTGAACAGGGCGCTCTTACGGTACTGGAATGTCACGCCCGGAGATCGCTCGTCTCCAGTCAACTCACTGCGCACGTGCGCGAGCGCAATGTCTGGCGATAGAAAGGTGAGATCCTCGACTCGCTGAGGACTCATGCGACTGTGCTGGTAGTACGTGCGGTGAATTTCCTTGGTGCCCGCCTTGATTTGCTCCTTGCCTCGCCAGTAGCCGCCGCCCCAGTGCACCCAATCTGCATCGTCATGCAGTATTTCAGCCCAAGCTTCGATATCGTGCAGGTTCCACTGCTCGGTGTGCGCGACCAGGAGCGCATGTATCTCATCCTCGTCAGTTTTGGCCCGAGCGCCAGCCGGCGCACTCAAGGTCAGGAAACTCGCCACTAACAATAGTCGACGGCTGGTTGGCATGACGGTCTCTCCGGGTTCGACTGACTCTTCCGATACGGAACGTGATGGATCAAGACTTCGCGTTGCACTATAGAGCGAACTGAACGTTGCGTGCGTCTTTATGACGGCGCAAGCATCACGCAGAGGAACTCATGGGTAAGCGGCAGTTCATCTCCATCACGCCGTCGTGCGCCATCAGGAGCCAGCGCGCCAAGCGCTCACCGGCCACGGAGCTACAACCAGAGATCGAGCTTGGGGCGGCATTTGACAATAGATTCCGGCGACCACACCTTCGCGGCGCTGACAATAACGCGCGCCGGGTAATCAATATTCCACACACTGAGTCATTTCAGTTCGAGCACTTCTGCTCCACGTGGGTCCTGCGTGCGAAATCCATACCTTCATCACTCCCTCGGGCGCGAGCTTCAAGCAATCTGTTGCCACGATGTTCAAAGAGTGATTGACGGATGCAGCCGACAGATCGGGAACTTGCCGAGATATCGAAACAACTCAGCGATGCTGAAGCTGTGCTTGCTGCGCTTCCACAGAAGCCCAGCGAGATAACGGCGGAACTGGGTCTCGTCGTAATCCGGGGTGCCCTGATCGCACTTGATGAGTCAGCAGCAGACGCAACGCACGCCGCGCGCACGCTACAGAAGCTTCGCTTGGCGCTCGCGACTCTCAACGTGCCGTCGCAAATTCACGAGCACGTGCGCGAGGCATTCAGGGTTTTCGGCAAAGGCCATGAGGCGGCACTACGCCAGGTGGAAACTTCGTGCCTGGTAGACGCGCGGTACCGACAGCAATCGCTAAGGGCGGAGTTGCAGGGGGTACGGGCAGAACTGGCAGGTGATGATCCGGCGGCAGCACTCGAGCCCGCCCGGCGAGCGCAAGCGATCGTGGATGCGCTGGGCGAGCGACTCGGTCCGACACGTCCGCCGGTCTGCGATGCGGCAAGTCCGGGACCGCGGCAGATTGTCGGCGCCAAGTCTCCGCAGGAGGCTATCGCGGAGCTGGTGCGGACACTGGGCGGCTGATCACGCAGCCTAAGACGTGGTGGCCGTTAGCGGCCAGCAGCGGACATGTGCAAGCCCCCTCTCCACGTATAGACGTGAGGTGATCGGTCGCTACCCTGCCTCAGGCCAGTACACGAGCATGGATGATCATGGGGGCTCGCCCACCCTCAACAAGCGATTGTCTGACCGCGCCGGCACCTCGTGTAGATGAAATGAAGAGTGCTCGAGACTTCCTGGATGGCGGCGGCCAAATGGGCGCACTGATGCGTGCCCATGACTGGGTCGGCTCACCGCTTGGCGCGCCGGAATGTTGGCCGCGCTCGCTGCAAACCGTTGTTGCGTTGCTTCTGCAATCGCGCTTTCCGATGTTCGTTGCCTGGGGGCAGGAACTCGGGTTCCTCTACAACGATGCCTACGCCGAGATCCTGGGGGCCAAGCATCCGCGCGCATTGGGCATCAGGTTCTACGACATCTGGTCGGAGATCTGGCCTGAGATAAGTCCGCTCATCGACGCTGCCATGGCTGGCGAAGCGTCGTACCGCGAAGACTTGCCGCTCGTGATGAACCGCAAGGGATATGACGAACAAACCTGGTTCACGTTCTCCTATTCGTCCGTTCGCGATGACAGCGGCGAGATTGCCGGCATGTTCTGCGCGGTCTGGGAGACTACGCACAAGGTGCTCGCGGAACGGAGGCTGCGCGAACTGAACGAAACGCTCGAGCGCAGAGTGAACGATGCGCTCGCGGAACGGAAGCTGCTCGCTGATATCGTGGAAGCCACCAACGCCTTCGTTCAGGTGGCCGACTGCGAGTATCGCTGGCTTGCCATCAATCACGCCGCTGCCGTCGAGTTCGAACGAATCTACGGCAAGCGACCCAAGGTCGGCACCAGCATGCTCGAACTGCTGGCGGATCAGCCTGAGCATCAACAGGCGCTACAAGCCGTCTGGTCGCGCGCGTTGGCAGGCGAGGAGTTCAGCGCTGTCGAAGAGTTCGGCGATCCTG